>Ga0302250_1000350_pt1 | contig 49041 bp, 52 predicted proteins | sample AAG_RA_Asp_MG_FD_193536 | JGI IMG/M metagenome (GOLD analysis project Ga0302250, IMG submission 193536) | Enriched activated sludge microbial communities from anaerobic digester in WTTP, New Holstein, Wisconsin, United States - AAG_RA_Asp | ecosystem: Engineered > Bioreactor > Anaerobic >...
TATCGGTGTAGTGGCCATCGTCTCCATGGGCATCCTGGGAAACAGCCTTGTGCTGGCCATTTCCGACAGCCTATCGACCGTGGGTGACAGCGTTATCATTACCCCTCATGCAGGTGGAATGAGTGGTATGGGGATTGGAGGAAGTGATGATCTTCTCACCGAAAGGATGATCGAACAGATACGACGTGCGGTTGCCCCGGATGTTACTATCCCTATATATTCGGGAAGCGCCAGGATGACGATAGGGACCGAGGATACGGTAGGGGTGGTGTATGGGCTCGACCCGGATGACATCCCGATCCTGCTGGAAGTCGAGGAGGGCGCATTACTGAAGGGAGAATCAGGGGCAATGGCAGGCGCGAAATTCGCGGAAGAGAACGAACTGAAGGTTGGTTCCCGTATTACCATCAAGGACAAGGGCTCCCTCCGCGTTGTCGGCATTCTCAAGGAGAGGGGGATGGGATTTGATATCAACCCTGATTACGGGATTGTGGTCGATGGTAACTGGTATCAGAAGGCGTATAATCAGCAGGACTACGATATGGCAATCGTAAAGGTCAAGGATCTCTCCAGAATCGAACAGACCAAGGACGCTATCGAGAAGCAGCTGAACCGCCGGGAGACAGAAGTTGATGTCATTGATACAAAGGCAATCCTCGAAACAATTCTTACCGCGTTTGGCCAGATCTCCACGTTCACGACGGCGATTGGGGGAATCTCGCTGATTGTGGCTGGCGTGAGCATCCTGAACATCATGATGATGTCAGTGACCGAGCGTATCAAGGAGATAGGGGTATTACGAAGTATCGGGACCCAGCGAAAGGAGGTGAGGAGTATATTCCTCTATGAAGCCCTGGTTCTTGGTGTGATCGGGAGTGTCATAGGTGGGGTCCTCAGCATTTTCGGGGGGTATGCCATCAGTATTCTCATGCTCCAAACTACGGAATACCTGTTTGTGCCATCCAGCCTCGTGTACGTCTTCTACGGAATTGCGTTTGGCATAGGCACAAGCCTCCTGTCGGGATTATACCCCGCATGGAAGGCGTCGAACCTGAATCCCATTGAAGCACTGAGGCACGAATAAACGGGGTAGTATTGGATGCAAGAGAGAAAACCGGCGGACGAAGGTATGGATAGTATCACCCCAGGTGACTGGAACGGTGTCTGGGGAACCCGCTTCCGGCTGCACCTGGCATCGGCGAATTTTCCCGACAACATCCAGCGCTTCGGTGACAGGGAGACTGCCAGACGATATGACACTTCAAACAGGGAAAAATTTGCACAAAGGATCGAGGACACTCTCGCTGACCTGAATCCGGGACCGGAAAGCAGGATCCTCGACATCGGGGCCGGTCCTGGAACCCTTGCGATTCCGCTCTCCAAAAGGGCACGGGAAATATGTGCAGTGGAACCAGCTCAGGGAATGGTGGCGGTCCTCAGGGAAAGGCTGGACAAAGAGAAGATATCAAACATCCGGGTTATCCCAATTCCATGGGAGGATGTGGATGCACAGGATCTCGATCCGCCATATGATTGTGTCCTGGCAGCCCTCTCGCTTGGGATGGAAGATTTGAGAGCTGCAGTCAAAAAGATGCAGGAGGTTGCTTGCGGGACCGTAAATCTCTACTGGTTTGCGGATACTCCTTTCTGGGAACGGATGTGCATTGATCTGTGGCCCGAACTCCATGGAAGTCCCTATTACCCCCAGCCGCTTTTAGACACCCTCTACCAGGTGCTCTATCACATGGGAATTCTTGCCAATGTTCAGATACGAACTCTCGAGAACTGGTATACATTTTCATCAGAGAAGGAGATGTGTGATCATTTCTGCCCTGCGGTCGGGGCCTCCTCACACCGCCAGCAGGACCTTGTGGCACACTACCTGCTGCGCCAAGCAAGAGCCAGTCAGGATGTTTTTTTCATCCCTGCAGCATCCCGGTATGCAAGGGTGTGGTGGAGAGTATGACTTCCACTCCCCGGTAGGATCAGTCACCAACCAAGGTAGAGCGACCTTGAGCGGGTATACGATACAAGCCCCTCCCTTCCGTTTTCCCTGCCTATACCTGATACCTTCAGCCCGCCGAAAGGAATTTCCGGAGGAAGCGTAAGGTGCCTGTTGACCCAGACGACTCCGGATCGGACACGGTTGAAGACCTCTCTTGCCACAGAAATGTCTTTGGTCCACACTGATGCACCAAGGCCGAAGCGCGTGCTGTTGGCGTGGCAGATAGCCGTATCCAGGTCAGGAATGCACATGACGGGGAGGACCGGTCCGAATACTTCCTTTGAGAGGAGGGGAGACTCAGGGTGTACATCGGTCACAACAGTAGGGGCATAGAAAAACCCCCCATCATAGTTGGGTCCGGAAAGAGGCATCCCGCCGGTTAACAGGATTCCTTGTCCCCGGTTCTGAAGATCCTCTACAAGTTTCCGTATCCTCTCTCTTTGGGAAGCACCACTGAGTGGACCCATATCGACATCCGGTGAAAGGCCGTTTCCGACATTCAGGCTCTCCACTTTCGCCTTGAGCCGGTACACGAACTCTTGACATATGGACCGGTGGATAAAAAGACGTTTTACCGCGGTGCACGTCTGCCCGGCATTGTAAAAACGTCCCCGGACGGCACCTGCGACAGCTTTGTCGATATCTGCGTCTTTCCAGACGATCATGGGGTCGGATCCCCCGAGTTCAAGGGTGACGGACTTGAATGATCCGGCTGCCAGTTCCTGCACCCTCAATCCGGTTTCGACGTCCCCAGTGAATGAAACCTTCTTCACACCGGGATGGCGGACCAGTGCCTCACCGACAACCTCTCCCTTTCCGGTGACGACATTGAGTATCCCGGGAGGAAGACCAGCGTCCTCCATGATCCTGACCAGTGTGAGGCCAGTGAGAGGCGTCTGTGATGCGGGCTTGAATACCATGGTGTTGCCAGTGACAAGTGCGGGTGCAACTTTCCACCCCATCAGGAGCGCGGGCATGTTCCAGGGAATAATCGCACCGCAGACTCCCAGCGGTTCATGCACGACCACGGCATCTCCTGAAGGACCCAGAGGGAGGTAGTCACCGGTCAGGCTGCTGGACAGGCCCGCGTAATACTCAAGGACATTTGCAAATCCCCTGACTTCGTCAACTGCATCCCTGAGAGGCTTGCCCTGTTCCATAGTAAGGAGACGCGCAAGATCGGTATGGCATTCACGGACATGGGTGGCACACCGGAAGAGGATAGCCCCTCTCTCTCTTGCACTGCGTGCTGCCCAGCGTGAAAAAGCGGATTCTGCAGCATTCACCGCATCGTCCACTTCGTACATGGTTCCTTCAGGGACGCGGTCAATCTCCTTTCCGGTTGCCGGGTTGATCACCGGCAACCAGCGTTCGTCGGATCCTGCAACCTCTTCCCCGCCAATCCGCATCTTCATGAACCAAGAATTATGGTCCATACATATTATGGTATACCCCGTATGTCAGGCTGGAAGAGTGGAGTTCCTGGTATGATGGTGGGAATCTGACGACAGTTTCTGAAACATAATAATAATCCGATTGTTTTTCCAAAAAAAACAGGAATGCTCTTAGCCTGCCCGGATGTGGCATGTTCAAGAGACTATTGGTGTTGTGTCCCCGTTCTTTTGCGGGAGGCAATCCTCATCCCTGGAAGGAAATCCGTGGGCAATGGATCAAAATGCCCTGTCGGAACAGGCGGGATTGCGGGGGTAAGAGAACATTCCACAATGCACAGCGCGCGTGGGGAACTGAATCTGGATCACCTTACTCCCCGAGTTTATCAATGAGTTTTTCGGCCATTGATCTCACAGGTGAATAGGGATCATCCAGGAGTGGGAGAAGGATGGTCTTCGCCCCTGCTTTCTTGATGTCGCTGGCATACCCTGATTCGGCAAGGCGGGATAGCGCGTGGATGGCGTGAATGCGAATCTTCTCATCACGATCCCGTGCGGAATTGAGGAGGACGGGGATTCCTCCCTGGGAAACAAGCGCCTGCGCAGCAGTATCGGTGGTGAAGAGGAGCACGACAAGACGGTCGAGAAGACGACGCCTGGAAATCCTGTCATCGCCGACAATGGCCCGCTCAAGGCCACATACGATCTCCTTCTCCTCTTCCTTCCCGGCCATCTCCCTCTCATTTGCCCGCCAGTACCGATAATGCTTGCTTTATGAACCCGTACCTGATAGTGATGATGTGACGGGATCTGTATGAAAATAGGCATTATCGGTGACACGCATGATAATCTCCCCCTTATCTCCCGTGTTGTGGATATACTGTCGCGGGAACACGTCGATCTGGTCCTTCACACAGGCGATTATATCGCGCCATTTGTGATTCCCCTTCTTGGAAAGATACCCGCCCGCATAGTGGGAGTATTCGGTAACAACGACGGTGATCGCGAACTGCTGCTGACCCGTTCACTGGAACAGTCGAATATCAACCTTGCAGGGTATTTTACAGAACTGATACTGGACGGCGAGAAGATTGCACTCCTCCATGGCCATGACCGATCTCTCCTTGCTCACTGCCTTGAATGTGGAGAGTACGACATTGTGGTGCACGGGCATACCCACAAACCCTCAATTCAACTGCTGGAGAGCACGATCGATATTAATCCCGGAGAGGTATGCGGGTATCTTACCGGCAATCCGACGTATGCTATGTACCATACAAAAAAGAAAGATGCCCGGATAGTATCCCTATGAATGTTGAGTGCATCGGGTGCGATGCTCCGGAGGATATTATTTCGGACTCTCCGTAAGAGGCTATACCTGTAATTATCCTGTGAGCATGGAGAGGTGTTCATCCATGCGGGAGAGGATTCTCTCCACGAGTATGGGGGAAACTGAATCAGCGCAGAACCCTGATGCAAGGGTAAGATTGTCCCCGTATGTGCTGGCCGTCACACCAAATCCGGGCGGATAATCCACAGGAGGAGCCATGAATGCATATACTGTTGGAGTTGTGCCGAAGTCAACGCTGTCGTATGCAATAATACCGGTATTGCTGAAGAACGGATTTTTGGGATAACGCTCCTGGTGCGTCCTGCGCTCTACGTCCCGGAGGCGTTCGCGAACCGAATAGAAACCAGAGGAGAAATCATCCTGCAACCTCATGGCAGCACCAAGTCCGGCAAATAACCTCTTCTTCTCCAACATCGTGTGGTGCACATCCCCGACCAGTGATGGAAATTCAACAAAGGATTGTGCCAGGATAGGTACTTCGAACGCAACTGAAAGATTTGCGAGCGGGGGAGCGTGATGATCAGGGAGGGATCGACGAAGATCGACTGAAGTAAGAACGGGGTATTGTTGTCCGGGGGAGTGGGGGATTTCCGGGCAGAGTGCAGCGAAAAATGCAGAGAGGAGGAGATCGTTGATGGTCACGTTATGGGTATGAGAATATTTTTTTAAATTCAGGAACTGGGGCTTTTCCATGACCCTGGTCCGGTAGGCAGGACTGGTGCATACGCCGGGAGTTGAGGGTATGCCCCAGACGGCACTCTGCTCTCCGCACGCGTCGCTGGCCGCAGAAAGGATCTCGGGTGAAAAGGATGCGAGGAAGGGATAAAAGGAGCGATCTCCCTGAAGGTGTCGTGGGAGCCTGAATCCGGGATCCTTCTCAAGGCCACGATATGCCTGGCAAAGAAGACGGGACACGTGTTTCACCCCGAATGCGTCACTCACTGCATGATTCACGGAGAGGACAAGGGAGTCATTTCGTCCACGTATGAGGGCAAGTCGTGCCTGTGGTCCTTTGGCAGGGTCGATCCGGGTGATCAGCGTCCGGTGAAGTGAGTATTCTGCATCATCAACAGGTAAAAAAGTGAATATCGAATCACGGGAAAGACCCGGGATACTCTCCCAGTATGGATCTGAAGACTCTATGAACCGGCTTGCGAGAAGTGGTTGTGCCTCCAGCACGAGTGTAAAAGCCCTGTATACCCGCTCCGAGTCCAGCATTCCTCCGAATTTTATGACAAGGTGAACCATCTGACTCCAGATTGTGGAGAGGAGATAGTCCCACTGGTCATTGACCGGAGCCGGAAATTTGAGAGTTGAGGCGTCGGGCATGGTGTCTCGCATCCAGTGTACGCACATGTAATGAAGGGATGAGATATGTGCTTTGAAGAAAGAGAATAGTATCGCAATTGATATCAGGAGAATGCAGCAGGAGTGAGGGGGATGAGGTATGACTGAGATGGAAAATCAGGTGTGGCAACCCCTTCCCGGGGTTGAGAACGTTCAGATTTTTTCGTTTTTACGGAAGATCGATATCATCTCCTCCAACTCTTACCTGGTGGCTGCACCCGACCTTCTTATGGTAGTGGATCCTGGAGGTCTTCCCGAGCAGGCAGACATCCTGGCAGGAGAGATATCACGGCTCCTTGCAGAGAAACCCCGGCCGGTGCTCGTCTGCCTGACCCATGTTCACCTTGACCACTGCGCCCAGCTCATGCGTCATCCGGCCTTCAGGACACTGCCGCACCGCATCATCGCGGTCCAGGAACACGGAGCCCGTGCCCTTGAGACAGGCGACCGCGCAGCCACGATCGCGGATCTCATCCAGCAGGACCTTATTGTGACGGGTATTGATATCCACCTCCTGCCTGGTGCGAATGAAGCGATGAGGGTTGGGGAAGAGTATCACGCAGAGGGCATCGTATGCAGCTCTTTCATTGATTCCGTTCCGCTGGAGGGTGGGAAAACTCTCCGTAGGCAGTGTATCCCTCTCGCTGGGGAGAGCGTACTTGAATTTTTTCACACACCGGGACACAGCCCTGACAGCGTCTGCATCCGCATCGGCGAGGTGCTTTTTATTGGGGACCTCGTCTTCGCCACTGCGCCCGGTGTGGCAGGCCTGAAAGGGTGGGATCTTGAGGCGCTCCTGACCAGTCTGGACAATATAACCTCTCTTCTTTCTCACGGGGGAATCTCAGTCTGCCTTCCAGGCCACGGGCGTCCTTTGGATACCCCGATGATGCTGCGCACTCTCGCCGCCATGAAGAAAGAGGCCGCAAGACTCGAGGGGATCGAGTCCATCAATCCGGAATGGATTAAGGAGACTGCTGCGTATGCGGGGGACTTAATGGACGAAGTAGACCGTCTCTTTACCATTATCGCAGGACGGCTGGTATACGTTGCCCATGTTCTGGATGAACTGGAGGAGTCTGGTGAAGCTGACAGACTCCGCGGTATGATTGACAGCAATCTTGTCGATGAGCTCCTCTCCGATTTCAACCGGTTCTCACTCGAATATCATTCAGGCCAGGTGCTGGGAATCCACCTGGCACTGAAGGCGAACCAGATATCCCAGAAACTCGAGCGGATATACAGCGGTGAAGTGATTGGGTCCGTACTCGACCTCTCCCTGGTCAGGAGGGTGGAGAGACTTCTTCTTGATTATACCATCACATTCAGAGGCTTTCGACCCCATGTTGACCTTGAAGCAACCGACATCTCAATTGCTGCAGGAGAGGTCGCAAGCGCTCTGTCATGCCCCCACTACCGGGACGAGACCATCATTGATGCCGAGAGCGAGGAAGAATTTGCCAGAGCCTTAGCACTCCGCATTGCCTATGTGAATCCCTTTGAGAATGTGGAAATCGTGTACAATCCCGGGAAAGATCTCCCGCTCGCGCTCATGGACAGGGGGAGGTTCTCGGACCTTCTCCAGTACATTTTTGAGAAGATATCTGCTGCAGGTGCAACCCGGTTCACCCTTACAACAGGGAGACGGGGGGGGAATGTCCAGATCATATTCCATTGCGCGGTTTCACCTTCCGCGTTCAACGAGAAGGTGCGGCAGTTTCTGGTGAAGAGCAGCAGTCTTTCAGGTGGGATATGCACCCTCTCACCTGAAGGGGATGGGTTGAGCCTTATGCTTCAATATCCTGCAGTGAACCCAGAGCCTCAATATTTGGAGAAACCAAATCAAACAGGAAGATGATACAATCATGTCAGAGAATGCCAGTGTGATCTCCCCGGTTGGGAGAATAGATGCGGCAACCGCTCCCTCGCTCGAGAATGAATTATCCGGAGCCATTGAAAAGGGAGACCGGGAAATTGTCGTGGATCTCTCTTCTGTGGAGTATATCAGCAGTGCGGGTCTCCGTGCCCTTCTTGCTACGTTGAAACGTGTAAAAGCCCTCGAGGGGAACCTGGTGCTCTGTTCTTTGCACCCGTATGTGAAGGAAGTATTTGATATGACGGGCTTTTCAAGAATATTCACGATATGCAACTCAAAGGAAGAGGCAATCCGGTCCCTGGGGTGCTAATCTCACAGAAGAACCCCTATTGGTAAACACCGCGCTCCCAACCATCGATAAACAATGTTGTGCAACAATGTATATATTTATACACAACAAATGATACTCCATGCACACCAAAATCCTTCTCGATGAGGACCAGATGCCGAAGGCCTGGTATAATATCCTGGCAGATCTTCCCACACCGCTGGATCCTCCGCTCCACCCGGGCACAGGAAAACCCCTCGTTCCTGAGGATCTTTCCCATATCTTCCCGATGGAACTTATCCTGCAGGAGATGAGCCCGAAACGGATGATCGATATTCCCTCTGAGGTTCAGGACATCCTGAGGCTCTGGAGGCCAAGCCCCCTTTACAGAGCTCACAGGCTTGAAAAGCATCTCAAGACTCCCGCTCATATCTATTATAAATATGAAGGAGTGAGCCCCCCCGGGAGCCATAAACCCAACACTGCTGTCCCTCAGGCGTATTACAATATGAAGGCGGGCATCGAGCGGATTGCCACAGAGACCGGTGCAGGTCAGTGGGGTTCCGCACTCGCGTTTGCTACCCAGCTCTTCGGGCTTGAGTGTACGGTGTATATGGTTCGATCCAGTTATTCGCAGAAGCCTTACCGAAAGTCCATGATGCAGGTATGGGGTGCAGAATGCATCCCGAGTCCCAGTACAAGGACAAAAGCAGGTTCTTCGGTCCTTCAGAAAGATCCGGAGACACCGGGGAGCCTTGGAATTGCCATATCAGAGGCTGTTGAGGATGCCGCAACGCACAGCAACACCAATTATTCGCTGGGATCTGTGCTGAACCATGTATGCCTGCACCAGACCATTACCGGTCTCGAATCAAAAGAGCAGCTGGCAATGGTTGATGAATATCCCGATGTCGTCATCGGTTGTCTTGGCGGGGGTTCGAACTTTGCAGGAATATCATTCCCCTTTGCCGGTGATAAACTGAAAGGGACCCACAGGGAGACCGATATCATTGCGGTTGAGCCGGCATCCTGCCCAAAACTGACGAAGGGACTCTATACCTATGATTACGGTGACGTGGCAGGTCTCACCCCTCTCCTGAAGATGTTCACACTCGGCCATGATTTCGTCCCGCCGTCAATCCATGCCGGAGGACTGCGCTACCACGGCGCCTCTCCCATCGACTCGAAACTGATACATGACGGGGTCATGAGGGCGGTCTCCTACCACCAGAGCGAGGTATTCGATGCAGCCCAGACATTCGCGAGAACCGAGGGTATCATCATTGCACCCGAGACCTCCCACGCAGCCCGGGCGGCTATCGACGAAGCGCTCAGGTGCAAAAAGAGCGGGGAAGCAAAGACCATACTGTTCAACTGCTCGGGGCACGGACACTTCGACATGTCGGCGTATGACGCATATTATGCCCACCAGCTTGTTGATTACGAGTATCCCGAGAAGCTGATACGTGAATCGCTGGCCAGGCTGCCGAAGATACCGGGTACCTGAACAAGAATTACGGAGAGCATACAGGGTTCCTGCCCTTCCGGGATGGAACTTCCTCTCCTTCTTTCCTCAACTCTCACAATGTGCGTGATTGGGCTTCTCGTAAATCCTATTGCAGGCCTTGGCGGGGCAGTGGGACTGAAGGGTACCGATGGTCAGGTCGGAGAAGCACGTGCGAGGGGCGCCCTGCCAAGGGCTTCCGGAAGGGCGATGGAGGCACTCGCACTCCTTTCAGGTTTGCCTGTTTGTTTCATCTCCTGTTCGGGAGCCATGGGTGAAGAAGCTCTCAGGAACGCGGGAGTCAGCAGGTATGAAGTGGCGTATAGGGCATCTTCCGGGCTGACCAGCGCAGACGATACCGTTGCTGCCTGCAGGATCTTTTTAGAGAGAAACGTGGATCTTGTTCTCTTCTGCGGCGGAGACGGGACTGCGAGGGACGTATATTCTGTCCTGGGTGATGCAACTCCGATGCTGGGAATCCCGGCGGGGGTGAAGATGTACTCGGCGGTTTTTGCCGTTACACCCACGGCAGCAGCCAGGATTGTCATGTCAGGGTGCAGGGAGGGAGGGCACTTTCTCATTCGCGATGCAGAAGTGGTTGATGTTGATGAGGAAGCATACCGGGAAGGCGAACTCAAGACACACCTTTTTGGCATTGCGAAGAGCCCGTATGTCCGGGGGCTTATCCAGAGTACCAAGCAGGTATTTGAAAGTCACGATGAAGAGAGAGCGAAAACCGACATCGCACACTTTATCAGAGAAGTCATGGATGGGACACCGGATATCCTCTATATTCTGGGGCCGGGGAGCACTACTGCGGCAATTGCAGGAGAACTTGACCTTAAGAAGACCCTGCTTGGATTTGATGCCGTGAAGGGGGGTGCACTTGTGGCATCCGATTTACACGAACAGGCATTCCTGGCACTCCTCAAAGAAGGAACACAAGCCCGGCTTGTTATCAGTATTATTGGTGCACAGGGGGCCCTTTTGGGCAGGGGAACTCAGCAGGTGAGCCCAAACGTTATAAGGATAATTGGGATTGAGAACATCATTGTCGTGGCAACTCCACAGAAACTTACAGAGACCCCGGTGGTCTTTGTGGATACAGGAGATCCAGATCTTGACACGTCTTTTGGAACTCATATCTCTGTTATTTCAGGATACCGGATTGCGAGGAGAATAAAGATAGGAACAGGCGAGATTCCGAGTCCGAATACCGGATGAATATTCTATGCTGCGATTTTTATTAGCGCGAAAGTATTTTATTTCAACATACCCTTCCAAAACGTACACACTCAACAAGAAGATCTGTATCAACCTGTAAGGGAAGGGTCGAGAATGAAGACTGTACATCATGAGGATATAGACAACCTGGCCCCCGGTGATCATGTCGCAATCCTGTACCGCGAGACAGCGGATTTCGAGAAGGTGACCAGAGCAATCCTTGACCAGTGCACGAGGAATCGATGGTGTCCTCTGTACATCTCGAGGCTCCCGCAGGAGAATGCCACTATCGCGCAGAAGGGGGAAGCGGATAGAACCGAACAGGGTGTGAAAGTCATATCACCCCAGAATCCCGATTTTCACGAAAAATTCTCCTCTGCGAAAAATGCACAGGCATATATCAGGCGTCAGGTGAAGAGTGCGAGGGAAGCCGGCTATTCAGCTGTCTGCATCATACGTGAAGCTGCACCCATCGGTGCCCGCCGTTCGAGCCAGAAACTGGTCGGTGATATGGCGGGACTTGATTCTCTCTTCGATGAAAAAAGCCTCCTTATGATATGTGGATACAGGATGGACCAGTTCCCTCCCCATGTCCTTCAGGATGTCATGCGGACACATCCCAGGATTATACTCGATATGAAACTGATCGAAAATCTCTTCTATATACCCGCATCCGATGCGATGCGGTATAATCTTCCCTCGATAGAAATGCAGCACTGGCTTGATACACTCAGAAAGCTCTCTTCCACACGCGATACCCTGGCGGAAACCGAGGACCGGTTCAAAGACATACTCGACAACGCGAACGATCTTATCCAGAGTGTCAGCCCTGAGGGGAAATTCCTCTATGTGAACAGGGCATGGAGAGAGACACTGGAGTATACGGCTGATGAGGCCAGCGCTCTCAATATTTTCGATATCATCGATCCCTCCTGCATGGATCACTGCCAGGCGATGTTTTCATGTGTCATGTCAGGTGGGGATGCCGGCCGGGTAGAAGCAACATTTCTGTCGAAATCAGGAAAGAAGGTATACGTTGAGGGGAATGTAAACTGCCGGATTGTTGATGGAAAACCGCAGTACACCCGGGCAATCTTCCGTGATGTCACCGCACTCAAGAAAGAAGAGAGAGCCCGGCGTGAACGTGAACAGGTCCTCGATGCGGTGCTGAACCTCACTCCCAACGCCACGGTGGTGACCACCCCCGAAGGAATCATGCTCTATGCGAATAAGCCTGCCCGCTCCCTTTCCCCCATGACAGGAAGAGAGGGCGTCCACGGAAAACCCCTCTGGGCACTCCTGGCACCTGGCGGGGAGGAGGACATAAAGCAGAGCATCGCCATGTATCTCGAGGGGGGGACTTCTGCTTCTGGGTGCCGGGTGCAGGGATGTGACGGGAAAGAGTGGCATATCGAATGGAGCCAGGCAGGTTTCGGGCGCCAGACAGCGGGATACATCATGGCCATCATAAGGAGAATTGAATAGCAGGATTTTTGGAAAGGAGCACCTCTATGATATGGCAGTGAATTAGGAAAGATTGATGCAGATCCTGATGATCCTGGGGTGAAATTATGGGATCATACACACACATTTTTTCTGAATGGAAGAATTAAAGAAGGCCTTTGATGCTATCGCATCCCGGTATGACGGACAGCGGCGGTTCATCATTCCCCAGATGGAAGAATTTTACGAGGCGGCGGTATGGGCTGCTGATTGGCCGGGAAATAACCCTGCAATTCTCGATATCGGTGCCGGCACCGGTCTTTTATCTGCACTTCTTCTGCAGAAATATCCCATGGGAAACTTCACGCTTGTCGATATATCCGAGAACATGCTCGATATCGCACGGGCACGGTTCGATGGAAATCCACATGTGCACTTTTTTGTGGCAGACTACAGCCGGGATGAGATTCCCGGAAAATATGACCTGGTCTGTTCCGCACTCTCCATACATCACCTCGAACATGCCGATAAGCAAAGGCTTTTTCAGCGGATATACAGTATTCTCAAATCGGGGGGAATCTTCGTAAACGCTGACCAGGCAGAGGCGCAATCATCGTGGCTCTCCAGGAAAAACCTTCTTTACTGGGACTCTTTTGTTGCGAAACACCCGTTTCCTGAAGATGAGATTCGAGCAGTTATAAAACGGAGGGATACCCTTGATAAGAATGCCCCCCTCTTTGATCAGGTCTCCTGGCTTTCAGATGCCGGGTTCAGGGGGGTTGATATTGTGTACAAAAACAGGATATTCTGCGTTTTTATAGGCAGGAAAGAGTGAGGATATGCTCATTGGATCCAGCCCCTGTCCACCCAGGTCTCGTATTCGAGTGGCCGCCAGGAACGGTTCTCTTCAACAATCCGCGCAAAGTATTCCCGGTTCTCGGCGATGATCTCTTCCTGATCAGGAAAAAATTCCTTGATCTGAATGGCATCCACCAGTCTTTTACCAAGTGACCGGGCTTCCGGTTCCAGTTTCATGATTGAGGCCTGATCGTCACCGAGCGCGGCACTCAAACCCCCCACGCTATACCCCCCAAGGTAATTGATGAGGTGGTTCAGGTAGGAAACCACCACATCCCCTCCCGAGATTGCCGTTGTTGATACCGAGCACCCATACTTTCCCGAACACACCTGGTAATGGATGGCATCTGCGAGCCTGTCGATGAAGACTTTCATCTGTCCTGTGACGTGATCTACATAGACAGGAGATCCCAGGACAATTCCCTCAGCATTGCACATCTGCTCAAAGACCATGGAAAAATCATCGTTATGGATGCACTCTCCAGTGAGGGAGCAGCTGTCACAGGCGGAACACGCGGTAATTTTCATATCCGCGAGATCAAGAAGATTGGTATCAGCACCCTCTCTTGCAGCTCCCTCGAGCACCCACTGCACCAGTTTTCTTGTCCTGCTGCGACTGCCCCTGGGGCTTCCGTGTATGGCAATTATTTCCATGAAGCAGGATCACCCCGCATCCGATGACTGTAAGGTTTTCGATTCCTCACAGTACTCCGTATGTTCAGTATTGGAATCATACTGAGGACCTATTTTTAAGTGCTTTTTTGACCTCATCTGCATGACCTTTTGGGGAGACTTTTCTCCAGACACTGACTATCCGGCCATCAGGGTCGATAAGGAATGTATCCCGCTGGGTTTCGAGGATCTTCTTGCCGTACATCGTTTTTTCTTTCCAGGATTGGTACGCCTCAATGACCTGGTGTCCGGGATCAGAGAGAAGCAGGATCGAAAGGGTATGGCGATCGGCAAATTGTCTGTGGCTTTCAGGAGAATCCTTGCTCACCCCGATGACCTGTGCTCCCAGTTCTGCGAATGATTCCCGTGGCTTCACTGAAGGAGAGCGCCTCCAGAGTGCATCCAGGGGTGTTGTCCCTGGGATAAAAATACAGGACAACCCATTTTCCCCTGTACTGCTCAAGACATACCTCGGAACCCTTTGAGTCAGGAAGGCAGAACGCGGGGGCTGTGACTCCAATCAGGGGATCATCATCTTTTTCGCCCATTCTTATCGTCAGAGACGAGGCTCTGCAACAGGTATGAATCTTTCGTACTCTCTTCCCGTGCTCTTGCCGGAAATCAGAGGTATTCAAATCCATTCCAAGGAAGTGCAAAATTAATCAACAATGTATTTATACAATCAACAATGTACAAATAAAAACATGTCATATGAGAACCGGCAATCCCAGGTGATGCCGCTGGACTGGATAATGCCGCCTCAAGGGCGGCTTTCGATCAGTATCTCTCTACTCTAGATGAAAGTATTTCAGGTCTTGGGGGTGTACGACTACTCCCGGTCACGAGAAGCATCCCGATGCCATCATCTGATGCGTACTCTCTTTTCCGTGCTATTGGGGAACAGAGCGGGGGCGTCCTGGAATCAATGGAAGGTATTCCCCGTCGGGCGGTCAGGTCTATACTCTGCGTAAAACCCCCCCTCTGCCTGACTCTCGATGGGGAGATAACCGTGGAAGGGAGCAAAAATCTCCAGGATATCATCAGCATTCCTGAAATGGGAAATCCCATCACACAGCTTCGTTCATTCATAAAGCAGTTCGAATGGATGGGCCCGTCAGGCACGGGCTTTCTGGGGGGGCTGGTGGGGTTCTGTTCTTACGACATGGTTAGAGAGCTCTCAGAGGGGATGGTCCCGGCGGGAAAAGAAGGTCCTCTTGCCCGGTTCATGCTCTGTACGCAGGGAATCGTCTTTGACCACGCAAGGGATTCATGCATTCTGTTTGACGATCTGATCCTGAATGGTGAGACTGACTGCCGCAAAGAGCATGCCAGAGCGAGGCAGCGTCTTGAAAAGCTCGAAGAAAAAATAAGGAGGATTTCTGCAGAACGAACGACGGACCGTGCACATATTCCCCGTGCATCCTCCCCCCCGGTGAGCTCAGTGAGCCGTGAAGCGTACCAGGAGGCGGTCAGGAAAGCCCTGGAATATATCCACGCAGGAGATATCTTCCAGGTAGTCCTCTCCCGAAAGATTACATGCCACGTCCGGGAAGATCCCCTTGACATCTATGGTGCTATCAGGACTATAAATCCCTCACCATACCTGTATTATCTCCAGTTCGGAGACGAGGCCATCATTGGGTCAAGCCCCGAGATGCTGGTCAAAGTGGAGGGAAAAAGCGTCCAGACCGTCCCCATCGCAGGGACCAGGCCCCGCGGGAATAGTGTGGCAGAAGACACAAAGCTTGCCGCAGAACTCCTTGCAGACCCAAAAGAAAGGGCAGAGCACCTGATGCTCGTCGATCTTGCAAGGAACGATATCGGGAAAATTTCGGATTTTGGATCGGTGAATGTCCCGGAGTACATGGAGGTGGAAAAATTCTCTCATGTTCAACACATCGTATCCCGCGTATGCGGGACTCTCAGAGAAGACCGGGACCGTTTTGATGCGTTTGCCTCATGTTTCCCCGCAGGTACCGTCAGCGGGGCACCGAAGATCAGGGCGATGCAGATCATCGCGGAACTGGAGACTCAGCCAAGAGGTCTCTATGCCGGAGCTGTTGGATATGCCGGTTTTTCCAATGATCTGGAATTTGCTATCGCAATCAGAACCCTTCGGTTCCGGCGGGGCTTTGTCGAGTTCTCGACGGGTGCAGGTATCGTGGCGGACTCAATTCCTGAACGTGAATTTGAGGAGACCGAGTACAAGGCCGGAGCAATGATGAAAGCGATAGGGATTGTGGGGGTGACAGGATGAGAGTGGTGATCATTGACTGTTTTGATAGTTTCACCTACAATCTCTACCAGCTGGTCGGCATGCTTGGAGCAACCCCGGTTGCCATCACCTGTAACCGCCCGGTCTCCGATGTGAGGAGTGCTGAACCCGACAGCATTATTCTCTCGCCAGGACCTGGAACCCCCGAAGAATCAGGGATATGCAGGGACGTTATCCGGGAGTTTAAGGGAGATGTACCAATCCTCGGGGTATGCCTTGGTCACCAGACCATTCTCCACTGCTATGGCGCAGTCGTAAGGAGGATGGAAATACCGGTACATGGAAAAACCAGCAGGATTATCCATGGAGGTAAAGGGCTCTTTTCCGGCCTTCCCAATCCATTCACTGCAACCCGCTACCATTCTCTCGAAGCACAAAAGGAGACAATCCCTGATGAGTTCGAGACCGTTGCCCTCTCTGAAGATGATGGATGCGTGATGGGTGTCATGCACAGGGACATCCCCCTGTTCGGACTGCAGTTCCATCCGGAGAGTATTATGACTCCTGAAGGGAGGCATATCATGGAAAACTTCCTTGCGGCAGGGGGTGCCTGATGCAGGTGGCTCTGGAGAGGCTGACGACAGGGCTCTCTCTCTCTGAAATTGAAGCAAGGAACGCGATGGAGTACATTGCATCCGGAAGGGCATCTGATGCCCAGATGGGAGCATTCCTTGCAGCGCTCCGTATCAAGGGTGAACTGTCATCAGAGATTGCCTCGTTCGGGCAGGTCCTTCAGAAGCATGCCATATCGATAAGCCCCAGGGTAGCGGGGACGCTTGTTGATACCTGTGGCACAGGGGGAGACGGATCACACACCTTCAACATCAGCACCGCTGCTGCGATTGTCGCCGCTGGATCAGGGGTTCCGGTTGTCAAGCATGGGAACAGGAGTGTGAGCAGTTCATGTGGTTCTGCAGATGTTCTCGAAGCGCTTGGAGTGATAGTTGACCTGCCGGCCAACACCGTGTGTCGCATCGTTGAGGAGACAGGGCTTGGATTTCTCTTCGCACCGGTATTTCACCCTGCGTTCAGGCATGTAGCCAGGACGCGGAAGGACCTGGGATTTCATACCGTATTCAATATGCTCGGGCCACTCCTTAACCCGGCCGGGGCGCCATCACGGCTCATGGGGGTGTATACCCCGTCACTGACAGGGACTCTCGCAGGAGCCCTGGCCAACCTTGGTATCCAACATGCCATGGTTGTTCACGGCGGTGGTATGGATGAGATTACCACCACGGGTCCTACGAATGTGGCTGAGCTTGACGGGGGCACTATTGAAGAATACACGATATCACCCCTTGATTATGGTATCCCCCTGTCCCCTGTGAGTGCGCTCCGTGGTGGAGAGCCAGGAGAAAATGCAGCAATTCTTATGAGAATGTTGCAGGGGGAACAGGGGGCGGTTCACGACGTCGTCTTAATAAACGCCGGAGCGGCCATTTATCTCGGAGGAAAAGCAGGAGATATGGAGCAGGGAATTGAGCGGGCACGTGATGCCATCGAATCCGGCAGCGCACTCGCGAAACTTCACGAATTGATCACGGCGTCACAGAGGTACCATGATTCTTGATGAGATCGTAGCAGCGACAAGAGACAGGGTTGAGGAAATGCCCGCAACATTCCGGGATCTGACCCCACCATCCGGACACAAACGGGAGTTGTATGAAGCACTGAACAGGGAAGAGGGGCATAATGCCATCATATCAGAGATAAAGTTCGGGTCTCCCTCAAGAGGAATTCTCAGGGAAGGCGGCGATGCAGTAGGCCTCGCCCGCATGATGGAGTCTTCAGGGTGTTCGGCCCTTTCCATCATCACCGAACCGACCTTCTTTTATGGCAATCCGGAGATGATCCCGATGATCAGGCAATGCGTGGAGGTTCCGATACTCCGGAAGGACTTCATTATTGATGAACGGCAGATTGCCGAGACACGGGAACTGGGTGCAGACTCGGTGCTTCTCATTGCCAGAGTCCTTGGTCGGGATCTTGCCGATTTTGTGGATATGGCTGTCGCATACTCTCTCGAACCACTCGTGGAAGTGCACAACGCGGATGAGGTCAGGGCCGCCCTTGATTCAGACACCAGGATTGTCGGGATCAACAACCGCAACCTGCTGGATTTCAGCATTGATCTCTCCACCAGCAGGCGTCTTGCCCCGCTTGTACGTGAAGCAGGATGCAAGGCAGTCTCCGAGAGTGGATATGTGTGGCCGTATGATGTGAGGAGCATGAGGAATGTGGTTGACGGGTTTCTCATAGGATCCGCGATTATGTCTGCGAGAAACCCTGGAAAAAAACTGGAGGGATTTATATCCGCGTAAAAATTTGTGGTATAACACGGCCTGCCGATGCAGTGCTTGCCGAAGAAGCCGGTGCTGATGCGATAGGGGTGGTCATGTGTTCGGATTCCGTGCGCTCGGTAAGCGTGGAGAGAGCTGAAGAGATCTTCGATGCACCGGGCCCCTTCCTGACACGGGTGTGTGTGTCCCATACCACATTGCTCGAGGATGTTAAGATCATGCTCGACCTTCACCCTGACGTGATCCAGCTCTCCATGCCGCTTACACTCCCTGAAAATCTCCCGGCAAGGCTTATTCGCGTGGCTGTGCCAGGACAACCTATCCCTCCCAACGCAGATGCCCTCATCGTGGATGGGAGTTCAGGCAGGGGACTCCTGTATGATGCTGAGTATGCCGCCTCACTTGTGAGAAACAGTCCCATCCCTGTCATTCTTGCAGGAGGCCTCCACCCGGGGAATGTCGAGGAGGCGATTCGGCGGGTTCATCCCGCGGGTGTCGATGTAGCAACGGGGGTTGAGGATTCTCCTGGAATTAAGAATGAACAGAAGGTGCGGGATTTTATCAGGAATGCAAAAGGTGTGACCGATGATTGAATCAACCCGTTTCGGGGAATACGGGGGTTGTTTTGTTCCCGAGACCCTCATGGGAGCGCTGGAGGAACTTGAATCGGGATTCAGGACCATTGTCCCGAGTTCAGAGTTCCAGGCGGAGATGAATTACTACCTGCACGAGTATGCCGGGAGAATGACACCACTCACATACTGCAGGAATGTGTCCCGTGACCTTGGATGCAGGGTTTACTTAAAAAGGGAAGATCTCCTCCACTCGGGTGCCCACAAGCTGAATAACGCCCTTGGTCAGGCACTGCTTGCGAAACTCATGGGGAAGTCGCGGCTCATTGCCGAGACAGGTGCAGGCCAGCATGGGGTGGCCACCGCCATTGCGGGAGCGGCACTCGGGATGCGGGTCGAAGTGTATATGGGTGAGGAGGACATCTCCCGCCAGGCCCTGAATGTCACCCGGATGCGGATGCTCGGAGCAACGGTCATTCCCGTGAAATCAGGCTCACGGACGCTCAAGGATGCGATAAACGAGGCCCTCCGCGACTGGGTGGCGAATGTCCGTGAAACCCACTACCTGATCGGTTCCGTGGTCGGACCCCACCCGTTTCCAACCCTTGTCAGGGATTTCCAGACCGTGATAGGAAGGGAGACCCGGGCACAGATACTGGAGAAGGAAGGAAGGCTCCCGGATGCCATTGTGGCATGTGTCGGTGGAGGGTCAAATGCAATTGGGATGTTCACCCCCTTCCTGCGTGACAGGACGGCCCTCTTCGGGGCCGAGGCAGGGGGAGAGGGACTTGAAGGAAAACACGGGGCGACTCTCTGCGGCGGAAAACCAGGGGTGCTCCACGGGACGTATTCCTACCTTATCCAGGATGCGTTTGGCCAGATCCTTGAGTCCCACAGCGTCTCGGCAGGTCTCGATTATCCCGGTGTCGGCCCTGAACACAGTTATCTCAAGGATAACGGGAGGGTTACATACCGGGCGGTGACCGATAAGGAAGCGATCGATTCGTTCCTCTACCTTTCGAGGAAAGAAGGGATAATCCCTGCACTTGAGTCAGCGCATGCGGTTTCCCTTGCCCGCGAAATCTCGCCCGGGATGGAGAAGGACGATATCCTGGTCATCAACCTGTCCGGCCGCGGCGATAAGGACGTTGCCCACGTTGCGGCATTTGCGGGGGAGTGCCTGTGACCACACGTATAGAAAGGGTGTTTGTACAGCGAACTCACCCTCTCATGATCGCCTGCCTCGTAGCGGGAGATCCCGGGTACCGTGATTCGCGTGCGCTGCTCAGTGAGATTGACCGTGCTGGTGCCGATATTATCGAGCTCGTGATGCCATTCTCGGATCCGGTTGCAGACGGACCTGTCATGCAGCAGGCCATCCAGCGTGCACTGCGTGCGGGCATGAACACGGATGCCCTCTTTTCCCTAATCAGGGATTTCCGAAAGGAATCGGAGACTCCCCTCATGATTCTCACCTATGCAAACATGGTGATGCAGCGTGGGATTGGTTCCTTTTACCGGGAAGCGGCTGATGCTGGTGCTGATGGCGTGGCGCTCGCGGATGTGCCCCTTGAGGAGGCTGATCCCTTTTGCACATCAGCCAGGGATGCCGGTATTGATCCCATTCTCTTCGTAAGCCAGACCACTTCGGATACGCGTCTTGACGGAATCATTTCAAGGGCAGGTGGTTTCCTGTACCTTGTTGCAGCGTTAGGAGTCACCGGAGTAAGGGATGAGATTGATCCTGCAACTGTTGAATGTATAAAGAGGGTGAAAAGGGTCACCACGCTTCCCCTTGTCCCGGGATTCGGCATTGGATCCCCGGACCAGATTCAGGCCTACAAACGGTTAGGTGTGGATGGAGTCATTGTCGGATCTGCGATTGTGAGAGAGATCAATGATCGCGTCAACCAGCCTGATTTGATCAGATCTGCAGTCGGACAGAAGGTCCGGGACCTGGTTTCCGCACTTCACTGATCCCTCAATCTTCGGGTTTTTTTCCCAGAGTGGCACAGTATATGACAAACTCTTCAACACCATCGATTCCCAGCACATCTGCAGCCTGCTGGTCATCAAATGCCCCAATGGCGCATGCACCGCACCCAATCTGCTCTGCAGCAAGGTAGAGGTTCTGGCAGGTGTGGCCTGCATCGAGGTGCACCAGCCGCCATGCTCTCTCGGCATAGCGCCAGGACATCCTGTACACAACACAGGTCCAGAGGAATGTCACTGCAGAATTTCTCACGAATGCCTGCCCCAGGCATGCAGCCATGACCCGGTCAGTGATACCAAACCGTGTATCTACTTCGAGCAATCTGTGGGAAAATGCGAGATACCGGTAGAGCCCGGGTTTCAATCCATCAACCCTGTTGACAAGAAGATACGTCTCGAAAGAATGGCGGCCCCCGGCGGAAGGGACATTCCGGAGCGTGAAATAGGGGTCCTGGACATGGGCTATACCCTGAATACACCAGAGGATATACGCGAGTTCCTCAAGGGAAAGGGGATTGCGGGAGTAGTGGCGGAGAGATCTCCTGGTTTCAATCGCTGACCTGAGGTCGATCGGCGGGGTCCTGATGGTACCCGGATCAGGGAGAAGAATGAATACCCCGTTTCCTGGAACAGGCTTCTCAAGTGGTGGTGGAGGAAGACCCCTGTACTGGTCCGATGTGGAGACGTGCTCATACCTGGTCATCTCCATGAATGTGCGGCCGGGATTGTCCATGGGAAATGAGTATGAATCCTGAAAGATAAATGAAGTGGAACAGGCATGAAATCCAATCCTTGAAAATGACCTGGATGGAGAATGAAGCGCCAAAAGACGTCAGTTTGGAGAGTGAACAGTATTGGTACTGATCAATCATGATAGATTGATTACCAAAGAACATCCACACTATTGTTCCATACGAGGCGAATCCATGTCTTCCTGTTCACCATACCGGTTCTCGAGGAGGATCCTTTCGACACCCCGATCAATGATCAGGGAGATCCTGAAAGTCACCGAACGACCCGACATCATCTCATTCGCAGGCGGACTTCCAAGTCCGGCCTTTCTTGACACTGCCGGTGTGGCAAAGGCAGCTGAACAGGTACTTTCGGAAGATGGCTGCGCTGCACTCCAGTACGCGACATCTGAGGGGTACATGCCTCTCCGGGAATGGATAGCGGGACGATACAGAAAAAGGTTCGGCCTCTCCATCGATCCGGAAGAGATCCTTATCACCCATGGATCACAGCAGACGTTGGACATCCTTGGAAGGATATTCATCAACGAAGGCGACCCGGTCATGATCGAAGCACCGGGATACCTTGGTGCCATCCAGGCATTTTCTCAGTACATGCCGCACTTCCATGCAATCCCACTCGGTGAAGAAGGGCCGAACCCCTCAAGGCTGGCCGGGGCACTGGAGAGTACACATCCGGTCTTCTCATATTGCATTCCCAACTCCCAGAATCCTTCGGGGATTTCCTATTCCACCTGGTGCCGGGAAGAGCTTGCCGGACTCTATGAAGACTCGGGAACACTCCTCATAGAGGATGATGCCTACGGGGAGATCCGGTTCACCAGCGAGAAGAGACCCTCATTTGGTTCACTGCTCCCCAGGGAGGATGTAGCCCTGCTCGGCTCCTTCTCAAAGATCGTTGCGCCTGGAATAAGACTTGGCTGGTTGTGCGCAAACAGGGAGATCATCGACCAGGCGGTTACTGCCAAGCAGGCATCTGACCTTCACTCGAATATCCTGTGCCAGAGGATATTGTGCAGATATCTGGGAGAGAACGATATTGATCTGCACATCTCCCGCATCATCGAGGCGTACAGAATGCAGTGTACGCATATGCTCCGCCTCATGGACGATCTTTTCCCTGAAGAGGTCTCTTATTCACGGCCTGATGGCGGGATGTTCATATGGCTCACACTTCCAAAGAAGTTTTCTGCAATGCAGGTCTGGAAGCGGGCGCTTGATAAAAAAGTGGCCATACTTCCGGGGACACCATTTTATACCGATGGAAGCGGGGATCAGGGGATAAGGCTGAACTTTTCGAATTCTGATGTGGAGAAGATCGAGGCGGGGATAACCCGGCTCGCCGGGGTGCTTGAGGAATATATGAGAGCAGCCTGAAGAGAAAATTCTGGAAGAAAACTTCTCCCCTGTGTCATCTCTTTTTCAATATTTCTGAATATTATGGGCTTTATTTGTCTTTTCCTCGATGATATGAATATATAAAGACTAAAAGGAAGGCTCCACATGCAGGTATGCAGGATAGTGGCACTTTATCGGCGGGTGTGGCCACATGAGACTGCGCCTCTGTCAGGGAAGGGATGGATTGCGTCCCGGAATTGGTCATAGCGAGGGTTACCTTATTCTCCGATTCACTGACGATGTTTCCCTGTGAGTTAAGTTCTGCAAAACGGAGGACCATAAGATCACTGCTGGCTGCGTCAGTGGGAACGGTACCATCCAGGAGAATCCGAACACTCACGTCCCTTGTGGTGGGGTATGACAGGAGGAATCCATTGACATACACGCGGCTCCCCTCTTTGGGGATGACAGCACCCTGCACACCATCAATATAGACTACGACCTGCCAGCGTGCATCTGAAAGATCGGTTGAGAGGGAGAGTGTGTGAGTCTCTGCAAATGTCGTGGCTCCGGAAGGGATTATCCCCAGTTCTCCCGAGATATTGACCGGGGTTCCCCCGATCAGGGTCCCTCCCGGGGGGTATACCTGAACCTGAAGTGGCACTAATGTCGCAGAAGCATGAGCAGCAGTCAGGAGAAGAATGATGCAAAAGAAAATGGCTCGCCAGGAGGATATGGTACGCATAAAAAGAGTGTCGGTGGAAATAAAATAATTCCCTCATTCTTTTCTGTATCCTGGACTCATTGGTCCATACCTATCCTCTTGTGTGATCCCGATAAGGGTAACAGGACTTTTTTTGGCGAACGGCTCTGGGGATGAAGGAGATAGTGTAGGCTTCCTGGTGCAGAAGGAGAGATTCAACAGAACAAGAGTATCCGGATAGAGGAGTTTTCTTTCATTCAACTGAAAAACGGTGTAATAAATCCTGGAAATGCTCACTTTTTTCCGACCAACAATCTTTTTCATTATTCTGACGATACGTACATCAGGCGAAATTCTTGGAGATCAGCCCCTCCCCCACACTCCTGATGGAGGTATATGTCGATCGAATCTTCTGTAATGGGTGCGGGAAATGCGTGGAGATGTGTTCCATGGGGGTGTTTCATGTGAATCATCGTACCCATAAAGCAGAGGCAGATCGCCAAAATCTTTGCGTCGGTTGTTTTAAATGCCGGGAGTTCTGCCCCACCCAGGCAATCGCTCCCCGGTGGATCATGAGGGTCTCGTAATTATCCAGGGAACTGGGGCACCTGGCAAACACGAATCATACCCTGGTTTTTTTGAAAAAGAGAGTCAAGCAAACCACCCTCATAGTGGAATCCTCTCCATTTCCAGGCTAATTCAGGGTATCATCACTCGCATTGAATACTCCCACTGTCATGCGGGTGTATTTCGTGTTGCATAAGCGTTTTCTCCTTCTGCGACAGAGTCATCAGCAGGTGAAAGGCAGGGTTCTGCTGGAATTGAGAATTAATCGGTCCTCGCTCATCCATCAATTGTCTCCAGGATACACATGTTGATTTTCACAATCCTTGTATACTTCTGCCTTCTGACTGCGTTTATTACTATCAGCCTTGGTGTTTTTGTCTACGCAAAGAATCCACGTTCTCCGATCAACCGGCAGTTCATCGCGGTAATGTTGGCCGCAACGTACTGGGCTTTAGGGGAATTTTTCATCTGGCACACGGGAACCTACGAGGGCATGTGGATTTGGCTGAAATTCAGCTCACTCTGGCCATTTGTCGTTGCATTCACCGCCCATTTTCTCTTTGCGTTTACCGGGCACTCTCTCTCAGGGCAGAAGAGATCCTGGCTTCTTGTAGCACTTCTCTATGTTCCTGCAGCTATACTCTCCCTGCTGGGATTTCTGACAACAACCATTTTTACCGTCGTGTATGTGGACGGGCCCGGCTGGGTGTATATTCCGGTCCCGGGGAGTATCGTGTATTATGCGGAAGTTGCCTATTCGTTCATCCTGATTGCATGGGTGACCTGGCTGGCATTTTCGAGATGGCGTACGACCCCGGCAGGAAATCTCCGCCAGCAGTGCAGGCTGGTCAGCATCGGCCTCGCCATCATCATCATTTTCGGGACAATATCGGGGGTGATCCTCCCATTAGCCGGGATATATGCCCCGAATCTGGTCTTTGTAGGAACTGTGATCTTTGCCCTGATCATCACCCATGCGATCCTCAGGTATGGCCTCTTTATCTTGAGTCCCGAGACGGCAGTGCCGGATATTATCCGGGCGATGCCGGACGGTTTGCTGCTGGTTGACATGTCCGGCAAAATAATTTCGGCCAACTCCGCTGCATCAGGTATCCTTGGGGTAGAAGAGGGAGCCCTCCCGGGCAGTGAAATCGCGCGGTATTTACCTCATGAGGAATACCACGCAATAAGAAACAAGGTCGTGGACGGGGGTATTGTGACCGACGTGGAAGCCGTGCTCGGGCATGAATCTCCCTTGACAGTGAGCATCGCAGGGGCGATCGTCAGAGATCCCGGAGGAGATCCTGCCGGCATTGTAGTTATTATTCGGGATATCACTGTGAGGAAGCAATCCGAAAGAACTCTTCGTATTGCCAACCAGAAGATATCGCTCCTGACTGAGCTGACCAGACATGATATCAGCAACCTGGTCACTGCACTCTCGGCATACCTTGAGCTTATCCAGCAGGACAGGAACGATCCCTCATACGATTCTTACCTGGCCTCGTGCATCCAGCTGGTCGACAAGATTGGCCGACATCTCAAGTTTACCCGTGAATACCAGGATATTGGATCAAGCCAGCCAACATGGCAGGTACTGGAATATCTGGTCAACAGGGCAGTGGATGATGTCCCGCATGAAGGCATCGGCATCATCACTCATGTCGGACACGTCGAGGTTTTCTCCGATCCGCTTGTGGTCAGGGTGATCTCAAACCTGCTTGATAATGCCATCAGGCATGGGGAAGACCTCACCTCGGTTCGGATATGGACAGAAGAGGGACAGGGAGGGGAACTGCTGCTTGTATTCGAGGATGATGGCGTCGGGATCCCCAATGAAGAGAAAGAAAATATTTTCCTGTACGGGTACGGGAAACATACCGGGCTCGGGCTCGCAATCTCGCGAGATATCCTCTCAATGACCCGGATTATCATAAGGGAGACCGGTAAACCCGGGGAGGGTGCACGGTTTGAGATCCACGTTCCCCCCGGTTCCTGGAGATACCTTGGGAAATAACGGGAGAATCCACATTCCCCTGGGTTCATATCACCAGGATACACCGGATTTTCACATGCCCTGTTATTCTTCCATCACTGTGTAATCTCCCTCATCTCCAAAGAGAAAGAGGGTGTCAATGGTGGTTCCAAGGGCCTTTGCCACCTGGTGTGCCAGTTTGAGCGAGGGATTGTATTTCCCTGATTCAAGAAACACGATTGTTTCCCTGCGGACTCCCACCATGTCTGCAAGTTCGGCCTGTGTCAGGTTCTTCCTTGCACGGAACTCCTTTATTCGGGTCTGCATGGCACACTTCCCACTGTCATTCCCCCACGTCCCCTTTCCGGAAGAGATACAGCTGGAACCCTTTGGCCGAGATACCCATCAACAGGATAAGGAGCACCGAGAGCGTCTTTCCGTCAGGCGACCAGATCTGGAGATAATCTGCCCAGAATATTCCGAAAAGGACGAGAAACGTCAGGAACCAGGACCATGAGAGCCCGTATGCCCCGATCTTCTTTGTCCTCTCATCCTGCATATAGTTCTTCTCTCCTGTCAAGAGACGAAGGCCTGACAGGATCGTCAGCACGAAACCGGCACTAATGAACGCGGAGGCAAAGCCCGGGGATGTTCCCTCCTGTGAGAGGATCATATCGTACATCCCGGCTCCAATCATGAGAATCCCGAACACGAACATGACCGTGATCCAGGCCCTTGATTTAAAGACAGATGGTTTTTTCATGGTCATCTCTTCACCTATGTTATTTATTTCTAACTTGTATGAGAAATGTATAACAATATGTTATTTAAAACTAACCCTGCCAACACATTTACATGGTTCTCATCACATTGCTCGATCTTCCCTGAAGATATAGTAAGAGCGTTCCGGGAGTACGAAAGAGAATCATTCGGAACTACCAGGGAACAGGGGAAATGGGACAACAATATTATGGCTGTATACTCCATCTCTCCACACATGCCACAGGGGCCCTGCTTCAATCAGGTATGGTCAGATATCCTTCTCAAGAATGTTACTCCGCGGCAGGCAGAGAACCGGATAAAAAAGGAATGTGATGAGTGGTACCCCCTCATTCCCGGGTTCGTCTTCCGAGATGTCCAGGTCCTGTTAAAAAGGCCAATGATTCTCGGGATCGATGAAAAGGCAGGCAGGATCCTGCTGCCGTTTACAAAACCCTGCTTCGGCACCTCGCTCTATTGTATCTCCTCTGACAAGGATGAAATAGCCCGCCTTCGGAGAGATTTCGCACGCAATGAAACCCCAACAGCAGTGAAACGAAAAAATGATCTACCTGGGGAGATCGAAAAACCGGAAAAGCCTCACAGATCCTGCGATCCCCACAATGATGAGTGATATCAGCACCAGGAAGGGGCTGATCGGTGCCTTTGTCGTAGGCACCGGGGTTGCAACAGGAGAGAGAGCAGCGATCACGTGAATGCTCTGTCCGGGGATTACCTGGCCGGATGATGAGAATGAGCTGTATCCTGGCATCCTGATCTCGACAGTATAGGTTCCCTCCTGGACATCATGGAAGGTGAGGGGGGAGATGCCCATGTAGACATTATTCACGAACACATCAGCACCTCCCGGTGTTGAAGTGATATCAACGCTCGCCGCAGTGAGAGCTGCCGGCTGGAGCGATGCAAAGACCCGTTCTTTTCCCCCGGCACCAATATTGATTCTTGTGGTATAATCCATGAATCCAGGTTTCTTGACGGTCACGTCATGTGTGCCGGGAACAATATCGTTGATGTCCAGGAGATCATCGGATGGTGTTGATCCACAATAATCGCCATCCACATAGACTGAAGCCCCCGAGGGTGTTGACGATACAAGGAGATCGCCATGAGCGGGGGCGGATTCTTCAATAAGGATTGCTGTAACTGGCAGGATCTCTCCCGACTTTACGGTAACCGTGTCATGCCATATCTCGTACCCTGCCTCTGTTATCTTCACCGTATGCGGGCCGGCAGCAAGGTTTCCCACAATCTGGTTCGTCTTACCCATATAGAGATCATCGACATAGAGTCCAGCTCCCTTTGGTGTTGAACTCACAGAGAGCCCCCCGGGACTCGTAACAGGGAGGAGGCTCGCAAAGACATTCTGGGTGGTGCCTGTAGTCACTTTCACGGTTGTTGTGTAAGGCTGGAATCCCTGCAGCGCGATCACCACCTTGTGGGAACCAGGCTCAACACCCTTGAACGTCCCCGGAGTGAACAACTGGGCCTGCCCTCCATCAAGGGTTGCTGAAGCCCCGGCCGGGGTCGACGCAATGTAAATGCTGCCGGTTGTATACACCCCGGATGGCCCTCCGGCACCGGCCTGCATGGTCATCTCAGCTGTGGATATTCCTGCCATGAGCATTATGAGAATAACAATCATGGGGATTGCCTTGTGCTTCTGCATTGTGTGATCACGTCCTACCAGATGATCTTTCAGCATGGATAAAAAACCAGCAGGTAGGTATACCCTTCCCTGGAGTATATCTGCATTCACGCACAAGGGATATGGATATGATTGGGTTTGGAACCTGCTCCATACCAGGATACCGGGGAGAATTACATGAAGAGATCGTCAACATATCATTCATATCTGTCTGAAAAGGTCTGCCAGGACGGCCGCCAGCGCAGCGGGATATTTCCGGGAGCAACGGTGAAAATAGTGAGGAAGATGGACCAGGGCACGGGGACCACGACTGAGGGCAGGGTGAAGGAGATACTCACCAGATCGTCCTTTCATCCGCATGGTATCAAGGTGCGCCTTGAGGATGGAAGTGTAGGGCGGGTCTGTGAAGTTCTCTGATCAGTCCAAAATCCCCCTGCTCAATACCCCGTCGCATAATACCACCCCTCCTCCTCTCTTACCTTCACCGGGACATTGAACAAACGGCCTATGTGTGTATTGTTCAATACCTCTTCCTTCGGCCCGTCAACGATAAATTTTCCACCTTTCATCAGGATGATCCTGGAGATCTCGGGGATAATATCGTGGAGGTTGTGCGTTGCCATGATGATTCCAACACCCGACTGTGCGATTGATCTCAAACATTCCCTGAATGTGTGAAGGGCATGCAGGTCAAGGCTGTTGGTGGGCTCATCAAGGATGAGTGATTTCGGATCGTGGACGAGAGCTCGTCCGATGAGGAACCGCCGGGCCTCCCCGGAGGACATGCTATCCATGGTCCTCGATTCGAGGTGCCCGATCTCAAGGAGGCGGATGATAGTGTCAGCCTTCTCCCCCATCTGCGGAGTGATCCGGTGATTGAATAGACCGATGCTCGAGAAGAATCCGGATAAAATGACATCCCTTCCCGTGACACTTCGTGTATACGTGTACTGGAGATCAGGAGATACAATGCCGAAGAAGGACCTGAGATCGAAGACATCCCATATGTCTTTTCCACGGATCCGGAAGATTACCCCGTCATTCTCCCAAGAGACCGGATAGAATTCCCTGTTCACCGTCCGGATAAAGGAGGATTTCCCGGAGCCGTTTGGACCCAGAATTGCGACGTGCTCACCTTCACGAATCGTGACAGTGATCCGGTCAAGAAGTGTCTTGTTCTCTCTCATCACGGTGATATTGGCAAATTCGAGAAGCGGGGGAACTGAATCGCGGGGATATGGTGCATTATCGGGGAGTTTCATGAAAGATCCACAGGTCTTACGCGAGGAGATACTTGCATCGGCGGACTGACAAAGATACAGGAATTGATTGTTTGTCTTACCATATAGGGTACAGGCAATGAAAAAAAAGATGATGGGATCAGGTTACTCATGATGAGGCTTGTTTGACCATAAACCGTGGAGATTGCAGAAAGCCCTGACCTTGACATCTCCTGAAGAGACAGGAAACACTGCTTCGGGTTTCTTCCCCGGTTCCAGGCCTTTGACGTAGAGCGAATTCCCTGAGATAACCTCGATCCACTGGATATAATGTGAAGCCTCCATAGGGTGAGGGGCTGACCCGACCCTGACAAGAATCTCATTGCCACGTTTCTCTATCACAGGAACATGCTTTTCAGTGCTCGCGTCAACGGTGTTCTCTTTTTGCGGTGTCATGGGCATCCCGCAACAGACTAACTGCCCTGCCCCTTCACCTACGACCATCACAATCTTTTTACAATTCTGGCATTTGAATACTTCGAGCATGGTTTTCTCTTACACCTCAGGATATATCATCTGCCATATGAGGAATTTAATAGTTTTGAACAGGGAAGGACTATGTAATTTTGTACCTTTCAGGGTACTGTATCCGACAGATGTTTCCGACGAGCGATTTGTAGGATCCGGTTGAGTGCAGAAGGGAAGAAATTCCAGGCAGGAAGCAGGGGGAATCACCTACTCGTCTTGAATTATTGTCATATCAGACTGTCAACAGGTAAATAGAGGGAAGATTCACCATGTTGATACATGCACGATGTTGTGCCGGCCTCCGAGCTCCATGACAGGATGCTCCGGTTCCGGAGACAGATGGATACTGAGAATCCCGGGTGGGAGGCGGTTGTGATCTTCGGAAAGATCAACCTCTACTATTTTACCGGTACCATCCAGGACGGCATGCTCATCATCCCCGAAAGGGGAGATGCGGTGTTCTGGGTAAGGCGAAGTTACGAAAGGGCGATGGATGAATCCATGTTTCCGGATATCCGGCCGATGAAAAGTTACCGGGATGCTGCGGAGAAAATGTCGATCCCCCAACACAGGATCCACATGGAGACCGAGGTTGTACCTCTGGCGCTGGCCGAAAGGTTCAGGAAATATTTTCCGTTCTCCGGTATCCTGCCGATGGACCGTCAGGCGGCATGGACAAGGGCTATCAAGAGCCCGTTTGAACAGAGTCTCATGAAGAGAGCCGGGAATATTCATAGAACAGTTCTCGAGGAGAACGTACCCGAAATATTGAGAACAGGGATGAGTGAGGCAGAGTTGGGGACGCAGGTGTATTCATTGATGGTTGAGCAGGGTCACCAGGGTATCGTCAGGTTTGGCAGTTTCAATACCGAAATAGAGGTGGGTCAGATTGGGTTTGGGGAGAGTTCACTCTATCCGACCCCCTTCGATGGCCCGGGTGGATGCCGTGGGGTCTGTCCGGGAGCTCCTGTCCTGGGCAGCAGCACGCGGAGACTGAAAAAAGGTGATCTCGTCTTCATCGACAATTCCTGTGGTGTAGGGGGATACCAGACCGACAAGACCATGAATTACATGTTCGGCACTTCCCTTCCCGAAGGAGTAATCGACCTGCACACACGATGTGTTGCGATTCTTGAGGAATTGGTCCATCTTCTCAAACCTGGTGCAGTCCCTTCAAAAATGTATGCCGCCATCATTGATAGCCTGGATCCGGAGTTTCTGGATAATTTCATGGGATTTGGAAACAGGCGTGCACATTTTCTCGGGCACGGCGTCGGGCTCGTGGTTGACGAGATACCGGTGATATCACGTGGATTTGATGAACCTCTTCAGGAAGGCATGGCAATTGCGCTCGAACCGAAGAAGGGAATCCCGGGTGTCGGACTTGTAGGCATCGAGAATACCTACCTGGTCACCCCGGAGGGAGGGAGGAGCATCACCGGGAACAATCCCGGGTTGATTGGAGTCTATTAAAGAAAAGAGCGGGTTTGTTCTCTTTAAAAGATAGGCGGGTAGGAAATGGAGCAACATCAGTGTAGTATGTTCCCGGGATGTGTGGAAAAAGGTATAATTTTAATTACTAAATGTAACATATCAAATACATGGGATGAAGCAGAATACCTTCTACTTTCTGGCTGGGATACTAGGTCTTGCTGAAGTAGGGTTCTTCTGGATTTCAGTGCTCTTCCGGAACCCTGCCATCATTGTTGTGACATTCATTCTTGGCATACTCCTCATATATAGCGCAAAACGGACCATTTCAGACAGGAGGGAAGATGAGCGATCCGCGCTCATCACCCAGAAGGCCGGGGCGAGGACCCTTGAGGTATTCTTTGTGCTTTTCTTTGCAATCAGCCTTGGAAGCCTTGTGATGGGATTTGCCACTCCCCTTGGCATTCCTCCTCCTCCAAAACCTTTCCCGAGAGTTCCCCATGATGAACCGAACCTGGGATACTTCGGTCTGCTGCAGATGCTTCTCCTCTGCGGTATGGTCTTCCTGTATATCGCGTTCCGTGTCTATTATGCACGAAAATATGGAGAATGGGACGAAGATGAAGAATAAAATCAAGGTGTTCCGGGCAATGAATAACCTCACGCAGGATGCTCTGGCACAGGAGATGGGAGTTGCCAGGCAGACAATCCTGGCGATAGAAAAGGGAAAGTATGACCCATCCCTTGATCTTGCCTTTAAAATAGCCCGTCGCTTTGGGGTGAATATCAATGATGTATTCACGTACGATGAATCCTAGTGCCAGGATGAGACTGAGTCATAGGGGAGTGAGTCTCCCCGTAATGCTGGATTATAATAGTGCTTGGATTTTCCAACCCCGATGAGAGAGCACTCGCTGCATTCGTGTTAGTTTGCGGCGACTATTAGTAATATTTAAATAACTTAATGTTAAACATATTTAACGTTAGTGAGGTTATGCTGCCATTCGATGACATGCAGGACAAAGAGAATCCCACAGCAGGACAAAATCCCGATTCGCCGTCCTGACAGTGTGGCGGATCTGATCAGAATCGATTCCGGAAATGAATCCCTCATATTGCTCTTCACCTAATCGAACATGTAGTTACGAAAAACCACGGGAGAAAACGTGAGTGAAACTCCTTTGACAGGATTGAACATGATAAGAAAAAAATCGAAATTTCCAGTCATGATGGCATACTGGATTATGATCATCACTTTGGCGTGCATCGCAGGGCCTGCGATAGCAGAGACCGCCGCTGAAAACGCTGCATCGTATGTGTCGGTTACAAACGTAACGGTTGAACCGGAGAGTTTCATGCATGACGATACAGGGACCATCACGGTCAAAATTGTCAACAGCGGCACGGTCCCTGTAGCAATATACAGGGCTGAGATACTTTCACAGGATATGACGGTTCTGAACTACCAGACTTATGATTCGGTGGGGGCTATCGGGCCTAAAAATTCCATGCAGTTTACCTTCCAGGTCACCCCGAAGGTATCAGATGGGATGTATTTCCCCATGTTCTATCTGGATTATACGGATGCAGGTTCCCTGCGATATCCTGTTTCCCTGGATGTTGATTCCACACCGCTCACCGTCAGCATTGTGAATGCTCCTGCATCGTTCTCTGCGGGGAACCGGGAGCAGGTTATCCTTTCTGTCAGCAACCCACGTGAGAATACCGTACACAGCGTGACAGTTACCCCTGGCGGGGATGGCATTCATTCAACCCAGAGCAGCATCTTCATAGGCACTCTTACCCCGGACGCAGAAAAGAGGGCAACGTTCGAGATTACCGCCGAGAAGGACACGGAACTCACATTTGACATATCCTACCGGAATGGAGATAACCAGCACCATATCACCCTTGCAATCCCGGTTATGGTTGGAGAGGGTGGGACAGCAGCAGAAATGGTCGTCAACAATGTCGAGGTTATCCAATCGGGATCAACTATAACGTTAAGCGGGGATGTGACGAATGCCGGCCTTCGCGATGCAAAATCGGTGAAAGTGACCGTGGGAGATCCCGCAAAACCCGTGGATCCGAACCCCGTGTACGTGATCGGGGCGCTCGAGCCGGATGACTTTTCCAGTTTTGAGGTTACCTGCACAGTCCAGGGAGCAACGTCAGTCCCCCTGATCATCCAGTACAGGGACACTGACGGCAAGGTATTCGAAGAGCGAGTGGCTATATCGCTCCGGAACTCAGCAATGCCGGCGTCAGGGGCAGGTTCTGGCGTTCCGCAGGGCATGCCTTCGGGAAACACTCGAAGACCTGGCGGAATGTTCGGGTTTGGCAACGGGATAAACCAGATCCCGGTAACCGAGATTATTCTCGTCATCGTGGCGTGCATTGCAGTGGCAGTCGCCTGGAGAAAAGGATATCTCGCGAAGGCAGCAGAGAAGATACGGAACCGTCCCGGGAGATGAGATCCCGTGGTTCAAAAATCCCTCATCGAGCTCCGGCAGGTGACAAAGATATATACTCTCCCATCCGGCGATGTGCCAGCCCTCGATAGGGTCTCCTTTACCGTGGAGGAAGGTGAGTTTGTTGCAATCATGGGACCATCCGGTTCGGGAAAGTCAACACTCCTGAACCAGCTTGGGTGTCTTGATCGGCCGACGAGCGGGGATCTCTGCATTCATGGGAGGAACACCCGTGAAATGAACGACCGGGAGTTGACCGATCTCCGCCTGAACACCATCGGATACATATTCCAGAAGTTCAACCTTATCCCTCTCCTCTCCGCGTACGAGAATGTGGAATATCCCTACCTGATGAAACACAGGAAGCCCGATGACACGGGCCGCGTGGACTCACTTCTCAGCATGGTGGGAATTGACAGGGCACTCGCAACGCATAAACCTCCAGAGTTATCAGGAGGACAGCAGCAGCGGGTCGCAGTTGCACGTGCACTCGTGAATGACCCGAGTATCCTGCTCTGCGATGAGCCAACCGGGAACCTTGACTCGGTGACAGGCCACCAGATCATGGAGATGATCACCGATCTGAACGAGAGGGGGAGGACGATACTCATGGTAACCCATGACCAGACCGTGGCAGAGTACGCACGCAGGAGAATAATCCTCCGTGACGGGAGGATGGCATGAAGGATGTGATTCTCGCACTCTCCCTGCGCAATATCCGCATTCACTTCCTCCGGTCAGTGCTTGCAGCCCTCGGGATCGTCATCGGAGTAGTGGCTATCTCGTCCATGGGGATGATGGGAGCGAACATGACCCTTTCAGTCACTGAGGAACTCTCAGAAATGGCAAATATCGTCGTTATTACGGCCTCCTCTGGCGGGGGTGGTTTTGGAGGCGGGCCGGGCGGTCCCATGAGGGGCGGAGGGGGGGATGAGGAGGAGAAGATCTCGGAGGATGAATTTAACGATATCAAGAAAGTTGCAGAGAAATATGGGCTCGTTTACGTGATCTATTCCGAGTCGGATACCATCGAGATAGGTGACAGAGAGGGGAGATCAACTATCTATGGCCTTGATGACGAGGTGATGCAGGAATTGTTCACGGTCACGAACGGGACGTATCCCAGGAGCACCAGCTCGGTGATGATCGGCCCCACCCTTGCCGATCGTTACGACCTGAAGATCGGGAGCAGGATTGATATCGGCGATGAAGAAGAAGAGGGTACCACGACGGTGAGAGTGGTCGGCATATTGGAAGAGCGCGGGATGTCGATGGACATCAACTCTGATAATGCGATTATCGGGAGCCAGAAACTCTTCACAGGCATGTACGGGGGCGAGGGGGAGTATGACCAGGTGAATCTCATCCTCAACGATGTCAATGACTCTGCAAAAGCCAAGGAAGAGATCCTCGAGCGCATGAACAAGAAGGAGGAGACGGTGAGCGTCCAGGACAACAGCCGGATGCTGGAGAGCATCACTTCGACGCTCTCTACGATGACCACCTTTGTGATGGCAATTGCCGGCATCTCACTCCTTGTTGCCGCGACATCCATCTTCAACGTGATGATGATGTCGGTCACCGAGAGGGTGAGGGAGATTGGGATCATGAGGAGTATAGGCACCCAGAAGTCGGAAGTGATGAAGATGTTCATCTACGAATCGGTCATACTGGGGGTCATAGGGGCAATAATCGGTGCGATTCTGAGTATTGCGATAGGATGGATTGTTGTCCTCGCAATGGTGGGAAGTACGGACTATTTCTTTAACGCGGCAAGCCTGGTGTATATCCCCTCTGCCATGCTGGTGGGTGTCGTGATATGCATTGTTTCCGGCGTGTATCCAGCATGGCGTGCATCGAACCTCGATCCTATCGAAGCGCTGAGAGCTGAGTGAGGATGCTGAATACTATCCATGTATCTCCTGGAAACCAAAAAAAGCGGAATAAAGGAAGATCCCATTGAAGAAAGTAATAATGCTTGGAGTATTGTGCGTATTTGCGATATTCATTGCAGGGTGCACATCAAGCGATCGTTCCGAAACACCCACTCACGAGATGATCGTGCCACCGACTCCCGGAGGAGAAATACCCCGGGAGAATACTACAGGGCCCTCCGGTGACCTGAACCTAACAATTTCTGGTGAGCGTATCGCCTCACCCAGTGGGATGAATATGACGCAGGGAGGACCCGGTCAACCGCCCGGGGGTGGAGCGGGAGTGCCTGACGGGCAGTTCAGAAATAACGGAGAAATGAACGGGACTTTCCCAGCACCAGGAGAGGTGCTGGGTAGCATGAAACCGCCTGCCCCTCCCGAATCCTGATCCCGGATTTTTCCGGGATTCTCTAAAAATCCGATTAATCCTCCTCTTTTATCCACCCGTTCTGGACGTACCACTCGTATTCGTGTGTCCACTGATCCTTGTTCCACAGGATCAACTGGCGGAAATAATCCCTCCGTTCACGCTGATACTCCTCCTGATCGGGATACACATGCTCGCCCCTGATTGACTGGACAAGCGTCCTGCCAAGTGCGCGAGCATTTTTTTCTCCCTCCGAAAGTGCATCTACTCCCCTCCCAACCGAAACTCCAACTCCCCCGACAGTGATAGCCCCGAATGAATTGAGGGCATGGTTCAGGTACTCAACAATCCGCTCATGGTTCGCACCACCGGCGGTGCAGACGGAGCATCCATACTTTCCGGAGAACATCCTGCAGTGAACCGCATCTGCCATGCGGTCGAAGACCGCTTTCATCGGGGCCGGGATGGAATCGATGTAGTTCGGGGCTCCAAGGACAATCCCGTCCGCATCCATCATCTTCCCGAAGAGTTCCGGGAAATCATCGCAGAGGACGCATTCACCTGTCGCATAACAGGCCGTGCAGGCATTGCAATACTGGATATCAAGGGAATACACATCGGTACACTCAGTCTTCGCCCCTTCATCCCGGGCACCGGAAAGCACTGCCTCAACAAGCCGGAGTGTCCTGCTCTCTTTTCCCCTGGGGCTCGCGTTCAGTCCTAGAACCTGTATGGTCATTATTATCTCTCCAGCATCGTGGAATCGGAGGCACCGGAGAATAAATCTGCCGGTTCTCCTATGGGGTATGAGGGTAGTATGTCAGGGGAGTATTATTTGAAAAAGAGGACTCCCTTGACATCATATACAGTCATCCCGTCATACATCCCGAGGCCGTACATGACCTGGATAGCCTTCTCATCCAGGAAAGAGAGCTCTGTGACGGTATTCTCTGGGTATGCGAAGATGCTGTCCGGGTACTGGAGTGAGTCGCCCTTGAACCCGAGAGTGTAGAGGAGGGATCGGAGGAGATAGTGGGTTCTCTGGTCGCCCGTCATGTCAGAATTTAAGTAGATGTCATATCCTTTGATCTTGGCGCAGATAACGCCATCACAGGAGAACTCACGGTTCAGCCAATCCATCTCGTCATCCATATCGACAGCTCTCATCCCTTCAGGGGAGAGGAACTTGACACGGATATCTCCCGTCTGCCCCACCTTGGGATTTTCAAAGAGCATGTTTGACTGGGAAAGCGAGTTAAACTTCGCTGCAAAAGCCTCGATTGTCTGCCTGTCGGCTGCGGTTCCAGCGTTGAGTGAGATCGTGGTCCTCTTTGAAGAAGGGGGCAGCCGCACGAGGTAGATGGTCCCGCTCCCGAACGCGACATCCATAAAGTGAAGGTTGATGTCTTCGCTCGAGAGGCTAATTGCGGTGGGGGTTTCTGAGGGGGTGAATGTTTCAATGACCGGAACACTTGATGTGGGAACTGTGGTTGGCACGGAGGTCTGTAGTGTGGGGCCGGTCTTCTGCGCATCGGGGACGTTCAGGCACCCCGAGAAGCAGAGGCATATCCCCAGGAGGAGAACGGAGAGGGAAAAAAACACCCTGAATTGCATGGATAAGATTCAAAATGAGAACGGATAATGGTTGCCATGCACAGGGAATTCCGGGATCACTGGTATAAGGTATGAACGCCAATAGAAAAGGCACGGGGATGAAGTATAATTGTTCCCAGTGGAGTTGCGTATCTATTCCCAGTCATACCAGAACAGATAGAAATGAAGAGGTAGTTGTTGACGAATCAGCCCCGCCCGGGATGGAAACCATCCGCGTGCGACTGCCGAAAAAACGGAACAGGGAACAATTTGCTATCGCCGAACTGATGCTCGGCTCAAACCATATCAAGGTCCGGTGCATCGACGGGGTAACCCGGATGGGGCGGATCAAGGGAAAGATCAAGAAGAGAGCATGGATCCGGGAAGGGGACACTCTCATCGTGACACCATGGAGCTTTCAGGACGAAAAATGCGATATTTCATACAGGTATACCAAGCCCCAGGTTGACTGGCTCAGAAGGAACCGATACCTGTAGTCAATTTTCCCATTCAGGGTATGGTCATTTTTTTTCAGAGTGATTCAAGCAGTATCTTCCATCGTTCGATCTTCTCACAAAGCGAATGCCGGGCATTTGCCGGACTTGATGAGGGGACCTTGTGGACCATAACATGGGACGGGAGGTTGATATTTTTCGTGGCCCTTTGGAAAGAGTATGCGGCTTTTCCTCCATTGAGGCAGATACACAGGATCGTAGGGTGTCTGGCAAGAAAATCCTGGATATCATTCCACTCCTCTTCCCGGATATCATGGTCCATGCTCCCAGGTTGATACCTGCGGGAAGCAATGATATCCCAGACTGCAACATGGGCGGCTTTAAGCCCTTCTTCCCATTCCGATATCCCTGCTCCATCCAGGAACAGCAGACTCTGCATGATGGGCCAAAACTGGTTTCTTGGGTTGGCATAGTAATGCCCCTCGGTAAGGGACATCCTGCTCGGGAAGCTTCCGAGGATCAGTACACATGGTTCTAGGCCTATGAGCGGCGGGAGGCCATATTCCCTCTCGGGATTCCTTCGGGATTCATTCATCCTGCTTCTCTATCATATGACATCACATGCCCGCATGAGTCTCTATCCTTCTCTCGGTGTCGCATCTTTTGGATGCCGGATATGGTCCACGAGAAATAACAGCAAGGGGATCAGCGCATAGCACCACATGCTGCTTCCGGTGTCAATGAAAGAGACACCGATTGCAACCAGGATCATCCCGGGCATCACGACAGACCGTCCGATGTTGCTTTTCCCTGACGAACGGATTTCAGGTGCAAGGGTTGCTGAATGTCGATTGATGTACCACCTCATTGCAATAAGCGTGAGACTCGCTGCCAGGAGGTTGAAGTGGAAGAAGAGTACTGCCTCAAGGACGTTCGTGTAATCACCCGAGATTGAGGTTGTGAAGGGTATGAAGACGATAAAGAAAAGGAGGAGGATGTTGATCCTCACGAGGATTGGATCGACATACCCGACCTGCTCTAATATGTGATGATGGGATATCCAGAAGCCTGAGAGGATGAAGAAGGAGATCACGAAGAGCATGAACTCCGGATACATGCTCGCAAGGGTTCCTGGGAGGACGTCCGGGGCCTGTGAATCAGGGATTTCCGGAACTACCAGGGAAATCACAAGGAGAGTCATGGCAAAGGCAAATATGCCGTCGCTCAGTGATTCAAGCCGAGATTTCCCAATCCTCTCGATAACTGGCTCCTCATCAGGATTCATCTGTTGGGTAAGGTGTTGGAAGTATACCTATTTGAATCTGGATGGCTTCACCAGCACGATGCACATTGGGTGTTTTACCGGAAAAAAAGGGATCAGGCTTTCTGCCGCCTTGGGGGTTTTATGAGTATCCAGCCGAGGAAAAATCCCAGGATGGCGAGGACCAGGATGTAGGGGAATACCCCCATGTAATTCCCCGTAGAATCCTTTATGAATCCCGCCAGAAGTGGCCCTGCGATGGCTCCCGCACCATACGCCAGGAATACGATACCGTAGCAGCGGGGATAGTCACAAGTGCCGAAGTAGGTACCCGTCGCGGTGGGGGCGATTGCAAGCCAGCCGCCGAGGCATGCCCAGAGTATCGCAAAGGCGAGGATATAGACAGGAATTGTGGGAGATATCCAGAGAGCCACTGATGCAAGAGAAATGAGCACAAAAGAGACGAGTGCAGTGTTCCTTGGAGTGATCCGATCCGTGAGGCTCCCAAACACTGGTCGTCCAAAGCCATTGAAGATTGCAAAGAAGCCCACGAGGAGCGTTGCAAGGCCGGCTTCGACCCCTATCTCTGTACCGACGGGTTTTGCGATGGAAATGGCCATCAGGCCGGAAAGGCATCCGATGAAGAAGCACGCCCAGAGACCGTAGAATGTCGTCGTGCGGAGCATCATCCCCCGGTCGCACTCGCAGATCTCTTCGCCGGGTTTCGGTACAGGGGCACTCCATCCTGAAGGCTTCCACCCCTGAGCGGGAAACCGGAGGGGGAGTGCGAGAAGTACAATCAGCGCGATAAATGCAATCCCGAATATCCTGAAAGTGTTCATTATCCCGTACTGGGCGATCAGGAAATCGGCGAGGTTGGCAATGAGAAACGCTGAAAATCCAAACCCCAGGACAGTAAGGCCAACCGCGAGCCCTTTCTTGTCGGGAAACCACCTGGCCGAGACTGCTACGGGAACCCCGTAGGCTATCCCGACACCAATACCCCCGATCACTCCGTAGACAAGGTAGAGCATCTGGACTGAGGTGACCGTGGATGCAAGAAGCCATCCAAGGCCTGTGAGAATTCCCCCGAGTATCGTGACCTTGCGTGGACCGAGTGTATCGATATACTTCCCCGTCAGGGGCATAGCGATTGCAAAGAAGGCAAGGAACACCGAGAACGGCATCAGCACGTCATTTGCGGTGACTGATTGGCCGAGGGTTTTTGTGAAGTAATCAGTCAGTGGCTTGACAAAGACGCTCCACGAGTAGATACTCCCAAGGCAGAGGTTGATGAGCATGCCGAGGATGACCATCACCCAGCGCCCCTTCTCGGCGGGAATCCCAAACAAGGTTCCATCAGGCGACATAGAAGTCCTGTCCAAAAAGAAAGAACGGGTTATTCATCCAGGGTTGAGACGTCCCCTGGATCTATCCCCATCTCCTTTGCTTTCAGCACCCTTCTCATGATCTTTCCCGACCTGGTCTTCGGGAGCTTGTCAACGAATTCGATCTCCGAGGGCATAGCGATCGGTCCAAGTGTCATACGCACGTGGTAGATCAGGTCAGACTTGAGTTTCTCGCTCGGTGAAAATCCCACGCGGAGGATCACAAAGGCCTTGATGATGTTGCCCTTCATAGGCTCGGGTTTGCCGATGACCGCGGCTTCTGCCACAGACTGGTGGGAAACGAGTGCACTCTCGACCTCGGCAGTGCCGATATTGTGACCGGCAACGATGATGATATCGTCTGCTCTCCCGATGATCATGATATATTCGTCTCCCTTTCCCTTCACTGCGAGGTCGCCCGCAGTATAGCAACCCGGGATTGTATGCCAGTAGGTACGGTAACGCTCGTCGTTTTTGTACACCGTGCGGAGCATGGCCGGCCAGGGCTTTTTTATAACAAGGAATCCTCCATTTCCGGGGGCTACAGGGTTTCCCTTCTTGTCGACGACGTCAGCCTCCACACCAGGAATAGGCCTTCCGGCAAATCCGGGGCGCATCGGCTCCCCTACCATGGTCGTGATCATCTGCATCCCTGTCTCGGTCTGCCACCAGGTGTCCACGATAGGGCAGGTATTCTTCCCGATGACCCTGTAATACCACTCGAATGCCTCGGGATTCAGCGGTTCTCCCACCGATCCCAGGATACGGAGGGAAGAGAGATCATACTTGTTCGGCCACTCCTCACCAACCTTCATGAACATGCGAATGGCAGTGGGGGCGGTATAGAATATCGTGACCCCAAGGTCCTGCACTATCTTCCAGAAATTCCCCGCATCCGGGTAATCCGGAACGGCTTCGGCAAGGACAACAGTAGCACCGATGGCCAGTGGTCCGTAGACAACATAACTGTGCCCGGTGATCCACCCGGTATCCGCGGTACACCAGTAGACGTCGTTGTCCTTGAGATCGAAGATATGCTTGGTGGTATACGCGGTCCCCACCATGTATCCTGCACAGGTGTGTACAATACCCTTGGGTGTGCCTGTCGACCCGCTGGTATAGAGGATAAAGAGGGGATCCTCCGCATCCATCACTTCTGCCGGACAGACAGAAGAGACGCCCTCCATGAGTTCGTAATAGTCGATTTCCATCTCCTTGTGCAACTCAACAGGCTGTTCAATGTCCCTGCGGAGCACCACAACCTTATCGACACTCGGGGCGTTTATGATGGCTTCTTCAACGATAGTCTTCAACGGAATGGACTTCCCACGGCGTATTGTAACATCTGCGGTAATTACGATCTTGGCTTCAGCGTCCTTTATCCGCATATTAAGCGCCTGGACCCCGAAACCTCCGAAGACAACGCTGTGAACGGCACCAATCCGTGCGCAGGCAAGCATGGAGATGATCTGCTCGGGAACGAGCGGCATGTAGATGCAGACCCGGTCTCCTTTCTGGACTCCGAGTTTCTTCAGGCCGTTGGCAAACCGGCAGACCTCCTGGAAGAGCATCTTGTAGGTGAAGATCCGCTCCTCCCCCTCCTCGCCTTTCCAGATGAGGGCTACCTTGTTCCTGCGATGGTTGTTCACATGGCGGTCAAGGCAGTTTGCAGTGATGTTGAGCTTGGCGTTGACAAACCACTTCGCATAGGGGTAGTTCCATTCGAGTACCTTGTCCCACTTCCTGATCCAGTCAAAGTGGAAGGCCTGCTTCTCCCAGAATCCATCGGGATTCGCAAGGAACTCCCGGTATACAGCGTTGTAGTCTTTGGTCCATGCATTCTGTTTATAGGATGGGTCGGGGGTGTAGGATTTTTCATCCCCTGAAAGCGCCACCTCAAATGATTCTGCCATTCTATCGCACCTTTCCGTTTGGAATCATTCAATCAGCCATTGATGTGTGAGGAGCCCGGGCAGAATTCCCATCCTGCCAGAAAACTCCTCCTGATGTGTTCTCCTCAATCATGTGTTCGAGTGCTCAGCCAGCCTGACGATACCGCGGGATGGTGAAACCTCCCGCAAATCATGGTAAAATCCACATTCTCGGCTATTTTTGCCATGCCTCCCGGGACTATATCTTAATGATTAATCATTATATTTATTAAAAGCTGATGTTTTGCACTTGCTGTGAAATCTCAACGTTTTTCAGGTATTTTTGGGTGAGGCCCTTAAAAATCCTTTCTTTTATCCACAGAAGTTCTGATATCTGTGATATCGCCGGAAAATACACTGAATCGGGGCAGGAGATCGCGCATTCTGCAAAAAGTCCTTCGATTGGAGGGAAAAAGGATTAACATATTCCAATTAAAAAGAAATGTATGGATATCGCCATTATCGGGGCTTCCGGATATGCCGGTGGCGACCTGATTCGTCTGCTCCTTGCACATCCACGGGTCAGGCTGGCCTGCGCCACCTCGAGGAAACTGGCAGGAAAACCGGTCTGCTCCATCCATCCCCAGGTCAAGGGGCTCCTTGATATGGAATTCTCGAATCCCACACCGGAGAACCTTGAAGCAGATATCGCGTTTCTGGCAGTACCCCATACCGCTGCAATGACGTATGCCCGGCCTCTCCTTTCCCGTGGTATCAAGGTGGTTGATCTCTCCGCAGACTACCGACTTCCAAGAGAGATCTTCGAGAAGGTATACGGCGTCCCTCACACAGACTATTTCGCTGCACCGTATGGTATCCCTGAACTTCACAGAGAATCGTACCGGAAGGTGGAGTTTGTCAGCAACCCGGGATGTTTCCCAACAGGTGCAACCCTCGCCGCAGCACCACTCGCCCGGTATGCACATACCGTCATATATGACTCGAAGACCGGTGTGTCGGGGGCAGGAGATAATCCCTCTGCAACAACACACTATCCCAATGTAGGGGACAACGTAAATCCCTACAAGTGGACCTCCCATCGTCATCTTGCAGAGATGAAACAGGAGCTTGCGAGCCTCGGGTCCCGGGCAAAGTGTTACTTCACCCCGCACCTGGTTCCTGTCAACAGGGGGATCCTCACTACCGCCCATATTCTCCTTGATAAACCCATGGATCAGGAAGAAGTGGAGACGATCTACAGGAAGTTCTATGAGAAAGAGTTCTTCGTCCGCCTCCAGAACCCTGTTCTTGCAGCAGTGAGGGGTACCAATTTCTGCGACATCAGGGTTGAGAGCGAGGGAGAGCGGGTAGTGGCAGTCTCTGCAATCGACAACCTGGGCAAGGGAGCGAGCGGCCAGGCAATCCAGAATATGAACCTCATCTGCGGATTCGACGAACGCGAAGGCCTCACCGGTGCGGGGCTGCTCCCCTGAAGGAGAGGAATCCATGCGCATCCACGAGATTATGACCAGAAATCCTGTCACTATCGGGGCAGGGGCTCCCGTGAGTGAGGCAGCAGCGCTTCTGAGGAGACACAAGATTGGAGGCCTCCCCGTAATGGATGGTGAGAAACTGGTGGGCATGATAACCGAATCTGACATCCTTCGTCTCCTGGAGACGGGGAAGATCTCAGATGACCTGTGGCTCCCCTCCCCCCTTGAAGTCATTGAGGTGCCTATCAGGGAGATATTCAACTGGGAGAAGACCAAACATGCACTCTCTGATATCGGGACCATCGAGGTCCGTAAGGTCATGAGCCACCCGGCGGTAACCATAGAGGAGGATGAGGAGATCGAGGATGCCGCAGCGCTCCTGCTCTCGCGAAAGATTACCCGCCTGCCTGTGGTACGAAATGGAACCCTTGTCGGCATTGTAGCACGTGCTGATATCGTCAGGGGAGTTGCCGGATCGGGGCAATAAGCGATAGGTAGACCAGCGATGAAGAGCATCTGCGGTGTTGAAGGGGTCACGGCCTGGGGGATAAAAGAAGGGAAGTTTGGCCTTGCGGTTATAAGGGCAGAAGGGGTAGCTGCTGGGGTATTTACCACGAACCTGATGAAGGCACCCCCTGTTAAAGTCATGGAGGAGAGGATCCGCAGGGGCACTCTCTCTGCGATCCTGGCGAACAGCGGTTGTGCAAACGCGTACACCGGTGCCAGGGGTTACCGGGATGCAGTCGAGATGGCATCGATAGGCGCTGAGACACTTGGCGTTTCAGAAGATGACGTGGGTGTAGCCAGTACCGGGGTAATAGGGCGTTACCTGGACCTTCCCCTGATCCGTGACCAGTGCCAAAGAGTGGTCCCGAACCTTGCAAGGACCGAGGAAGCCGAAGTCCTTGCTGAGAGGGCAATCATGACGACCGACATCACGGAAAAACATGCTCTTGTCAAGAGAGAGACGTTTTCGGTCGGCGGGATCACGAAAGGATCGGGTATGATCGCCCCGAACATGGGAACCATGCTTGCATTCATGTATACCGATGCTGACATGACTGCTCCTGCACTCCGTGAAGCTCTCAGAACTGCCACACGGCGGACATTCAACAGGGTTGTGGTGGACGGAGACATGAGTACGAACGACATTGCGCTCTGCACCGCGACAGGAAAAGCGGGAAAGGTCGATCCAAGGGAGTTTTCATCGGCTCTTGAGGAGTGCTGCAGGACACTCGCGATCAAGATCGCTGAGGATGGCGAGGGTGCAAGTAAGCTCCTGGAGGTCACTGTCGAGAGGGCCCCTGGCGAGGAGGAAGCAGCGACGGTTGCCAGGACCGTGATTGCATCGCCACTTGTCAAGACTGCGGTGTACGGTGCAGATCCCAACTGGGGACGCGTGATTGCAGCAGCGGGGAGGGCAGGTGTCGATTTCGATCCCGACAGGGTCAACCTCTGGATGGGGAACGGAACGGATTCTGTACCTCTGGTGACCCGGGGCGAGATTGTCGTAGATCTTGTGCGTGCGAAAGCCCTGATGCAGGGGAGGAAAGTAACCTTCACCCTCGACCTGGATGCAGGATCCGGGAGAGCAACAGCATGGGGTTGTGACCTGACCGAGAGATACGTGGAGATTAACGGGAAGTATACGACATGAAGAGAGAGGAAGTCCTGATCGAAGCCCTTCCCTACATCCAGAAGTTCCATGGCAGGACCATGGTGATAAAGCTGGGAGGGCATGCCATGGTGGACGCAGCAATCCTTGAGAATGCGATCCAGGATGCCGTGCTCCTGCAGCTGGTAGGGATCCGGTTAGTCCTTGTCCACGGAGGGGGACCAGAGATTACCGACAAGATGAAAGCCATGGGAAAAGAGCCAAAATTCGTGGGGGGACTCCGGATCACCGATGAAGAAACCCTTGAGATCGCCCAGATGGTGCTTGTAGGGAAGATCAACAGCAATATCGTATCCCTCATCACAAAGAGCGGGGGTCTTGGCGTAGGGCTCTCCGGGAATGACGGGAACCTGATCATCGCCCGAAAGATGGACCCCCAGAAAGTCCATGTCGCAGGGAAGGAACAGGAGGTCGACCTCGGGCATGTCGGTGAAATAGAGGAAATAAACCCCGCAGTCCTGAATACCCTCCTCGACAAGGGATACATCCCCGTCGTCTCACCGATTGCAATAGACCGCAGTGGCCAGAGCCTGAATATCAATGCAGATACGGCTGCCGGGGAGATCGCCATTTCCCTGAAGGCATACAAGCTGATCAACATGACCGATGTCGACGGAATCATGGATGCCGGCAGAACCCGGGTCTATCGCCGGATGCATGTCCGGGAAGCAGAACAGCTGATGGGAAGCGGAGTCATCTCTGAGGGCATGATCCCAAAAGTGAGCTCCCTCGTCCGCGCTGTGAACAGCGGGGTTTCGTACGGCCATGTTATCAATGGCAATATCGCTCACAACCTTCTCCTCGAAATGTTCACGGATGAGGGTGTGGGCACTATGATTTACTCACGGGAGTGAGGCAAGTTACGAGGAATACGTTATCGCGGAAGGGGGGGAGAAGGGCAGTAACCCGGGTACTGGGTGGAATCATTCTTCTTCTCCTGCTTTTACCATCGTTTTCCTGGGCAGATTCCCCCAATGATCCCTCAGGCATTGAGACTGCCATTACTCCCACCCTTACCCTCTCGCAACCCCTTTATGAGGATGGGAAACCGGTAGTCCACTTCTTTTACAATACCAACTGTGCAGAATGCCAAAAGACCATTCCCTACATGGAAGAGATGGTCGCACTCCACCCCGGGGCGGTATTCCGGTTCCACGACATCAGGGAAAGCGAAACGGACAGGGAACTCTTCCAGGAGTTCAAGCGTGCATATGGGAAGGAATTCCTCCCTGTACCGTCACTTTTTGTTGGCCCCTACGTACTAACCGAATATGAAGAGATCACAAAAAACCTTGAGGATGCACTCCGGCTCACCGTGCAACAGCCGAGCGTTCATCCCACCTTTGCGAACAATAGTGGGAGTTCCGGAGATGGTGAGACGCTTACCATTCCCCTGGTTGCAGGTGCAGCCCTTGTTGACGGGATCAACCCCTGTGCCTTTGCGGTGCTTATCTTTCTTCTCCTCTCGCTCCTTGGCCTTGATTCCCGGAAAAAGGTTCTGATGGTTGGAGCAACCTTTATCGTTGCAGTCTTCTGCTTCTACTTCGCATCAGGGCTCGGCCTGTTCGCTGTCATCCAGTCATCGGGCATGTCCAGGCTCGTCTCCCTCGCAGCTGCAGTAATTGCGATTATTGCAGGAGTGATAAGTATCGGGGAAGCGCTCTGGAAAAAGCCAACCCCTTTCCTCTCCATCCCGGCGTCGACAAAGGGGATAATCGACACGTGGGTGAAGAAAGGATCATTGCCTGCAGCATTTGTGCTGGGAATACTGGTCGGGATGTTCGAGCTTCCCTGCACGGGTGGTATCTACCTTGCGATCCTCTCGCTTCTCTCGAACAGGATGACACTCTACCAGGGGATTCCGTATCTCCTCCTTTACAACCTGATCTTCATAGTGCCACTTGTGCTCATCCTTGTGGTCGTTGCATTCGGGGTTGCACCTGAACAGCTCGAGAAAATCAGGGAAGAGAAGCGCCCCTATATCCGGCTGGCCATGGGCATTGTGATGATAATCCTGGGAATTATCCTCCTGCTCGAGATTCTCTGACCCTTCAGGGGAGGTTCCCGTCCCCCTGGCACTCCCGCTGTTTCTCCTCGCTCATCTCGATCAGGATGGCAAAGATTTTCCTGACAAAGACTGGATTGATGTTCTTCTCGACAGCGTAGTTGAATGCCAGGTCCAGCACCTCGTGGGTCCTCTTCTCATCATGGATGGGCAGGCCGTCGTTCATCTTCACCTGCGCCATGCGTGCGGCAAGATGCTGACGCTTTGCGATGAGATCGATAATCTGCTCATCTATATCGTTGATCCCGCCCCTGAGTGCTTCGATGGGCATATGATCTACCTACAGGGAGTGAAGGGATTTAAAGGTGGTGGCATTGCTCTATCCAAAGGTGATATTGGGTGGAAGGATCAAACAAGCTGAAGAGTAACCTATGCTTGAACGAATCACCCGGAGAGAACGATCCGACCTGCTCATCGCCTGGCTTGCGATATCCGTAGCCTTCTCCCT
>Ga0302250_1000352_pt1 | contig 48875 bp, 39 predicted proteins | sample AAG_RA_Asp_MG_FD_193536 | JGI IMG/M metagenome (GOLD analysis project Ga0302250, IMG submission 193536) | Enriched activated sludge microbial communities from anaerobic digester in WTTP, New Holstein, Wisconsin, United States - AAG_RA_Asp | ecosystem: Engineered > Bioreactor > Anaerobic >...
CGCTCCAGCCTCCCGTCGCACCTTTCTTAACGAGGCTGATTCCAATCCCGATGGGCAATACCGATGTGACGGCGCTGATTCCCGGCCGGTTCTGCTTGATGTTTGTTATGGCAATGCGAATTCGCGCTACGTCGGGACCGGGATCGGCAACAATCGGATATTTGTCCTTGAAAGCCGCCACAAGTTCTTTGTTGAAGGAATCGGCCATTTCTTTCATCAGCTCAGGATCTATACCTTTGTTTTCAGAATCGCCGGCCAGGTAAAAAATGACGTTGTCTACCATGAACTTGTTGTATTTTTTGAAGTTTGCCCCCGGCTTAATCCATCTCAGTTTCGCCCCTCCTTCGGGTCCAGCCGTCAATTTCTTATACACAGCCGCATCACCAAGAAACCCGGAAAAGACAGGATCGCTCTCTAATGGGGCAGCCGCAAATACTATGGAAACCGAAAATAGAATGCTTGTTATCATGATGAATCTTGCCGCTGCTATCATACCCCCCCCTTTTTAAGTATCTTCTTTATTTAATGCATTTCCTTTCTCATCCTGTTCAGGATTTCTGTTCCCTGCCACAGTTGATCACGGCCAATCTTGACTCTCGCTGTTTCGCTCAACACTTCAATGGCCCCCATAAGCGCACTGCCACTGTTTGACCGAAGATAATCCTCCAGACTTGACTGCTTTTCCCAGCTAAAAGAAAGAAAAAAGACATCTTCATCTTTCTTGTCCATATAAATACGGCATTCACGGCACCCTTTATGTTTGCGAATGGTGGGAAGAAGCGCATATAATGTCTGATAAAGCTCCTGAAACCTTAATTGTTTTGCTCTAATCTCCATTGTGAGTTCCATGTCATCTTCCCTTACTTAAAGTTCTGCTATTTAATGAATGCAATAACGGTCAAGACTGTTACTACGGATAACTTCACAAAAATTAGAAACGTATGGTAATATTTGTCAGGCATACGGAAAGTAATCCAAGAAGCGTTCCAGAAGGAATAATTTTAGTAGATCAATTATATTTATTTGATATTTATAAATTATTTATGAATCGAGATTGTTTCTGAAAAAATATGGATGGGCAATAATTCTCAATATATTACGGATCTGCAATATATTGAGAATTACGCAATTATGATAATGAAATTTTCAAGGACGTGTAATGTCCAATTTCTTGATCCGGAACCGCAGAGTGCTGGGGTTAAGTCCAAGAATGCCGGCAGCGCCGCCTTCACCATCAATCTTCCAATGGACTTTCTGGAGGACTTTCAGAATATACTCCCGCTCTATTTCTTCAAGACATTTAAGCGATTCTTCCGGCTTATTTCCAGTCTTCAGATCAAGGTAGTCCGCAAGTTCAAGAGCCGATCCCTGGCTGGTAATGACAGCGCTTTCTATGATGTGCTCCAGCTCCCTTACATTGCCCGGCCACTGGTAGTCCTGTAGAATCTGCATGGTGCTCTTTGAGATGGTCTCAATATTTTTACCGCACTTTCGGGCATACTTGCCTATGAAATGGTGGACAAGCTGCGGGATATCCTCTGATCGCATCCTCAAGGGCGGGATTGAGACGGGAAACACATTCAGCCGGTAAAAGAGGTCTTCCCGGAACCGCCCATTTTGCACTTCAACCTTCAGATTACGGCTTGTTGCGGCAATTACCCGCACATCCACCTTAATGGTCCTGGTGCTGCCAAGCCTTTCAAACTGACCATCCTGCAGCACCCGCAGGAGCTTTGCCTGGAGGCTAAGAGGCATCTCACCAATTTCATCCAGAAAGATCGTTCCACCGTTGGCAACTTCGAAACGACCGACCTGCCTGGCGTGGGCACCCGTGAAGGCGCCCTTCTCTCTTCCGAAAAGTTCGCTCTCGATGAGGTTCTCCGGCAAGGCGGCACAGTTTACAGTGACTATCGACTTATCTTTGCGGGAGCTCATTTCATGGATGGCATAAGCCACCATCCCCTTGCCGGTGCCCGTTTCGCCGAGAATGAGAACGGTGGCATCGGTAGGAGCAACCTGCTGAGACCTGAAGAGAACATACCGGAAGGCATCGCTGTCTCCTATAATGTTGCCGAAACCCCGCCCTCTCTTTATCTCCTGGCGGAGATAAACATTCTCTTTTTCTGTTTGATGTTTAAACGATTCGATCTCCACCAGTTGCTGCCGCATCCGGTCTTCCATTCCTTTGAGTTCGGTTACGTCATGGCCGAATACAGATATCCCGAACACAACATCATCGCGCTTCAGGGTGTTGAAATTCAGCCTCAATGTCCGATTTCCTGTATAAACCTGGTACTCTGTAGTGAACGATCCTTCCTCAAGCGCACGCCGGTAAAATGCATGCCACTTCCGTGCATACTCCTGTGTGGGTAAGAGATCATCCGGGTTCATACCGACCTGGATATGAAGGCCGATCCCGTGCAGGAAGTATTCGTAAAGACTGCGGTTAAACATGGTAAGACCAAAGCGCTCCGAATCGACGGACCAGATCATATCGGGTGTGCTGTTGATTAATGCATCAAGCAGCGTCTGTGACCTCTTAAGCTGCAACTCCACCAGTTTAATTTCGGTGATGTCCACATTTTCGCCAAGCTCGAGCTCCGATTGCTTTCGCTTTAACGCATTGGCAATAATTCCCCCTATAATTTGCAGCTTGGGGGCAAGCCCCTCCTCCCATACACATTCCTTTCTTACTGAATTAACAACGATTACATGATCGATGGAATCACCAAGAATAATCGGCACTTCCAGCATGGATCGAATCCCCCATCCGAGAAAGGTTTGCTTGTCCACGCTCGCCTCCGGAGGCAGATCATCAAGCCTGGAAAATAAGAACAGCTCGCGTTTTTGTATCACCTTTTTGAACGACCATGGGCAAATTGATGACTGAAGTTCCGTTCCTACAGGAATCGAGGATGAATCTTCCGTGGCGATAAAATGGGTGACCTTCCACACGGTCTTACCCGGCAATACCTCAAGCAACGCACAGAGTTCAACCCCGAAGAATTTATTAATCCGCTTCAGGGCATGTTCAATCTCCTTATCCGCCTGATCGAGAGGGATATTCACAAATCTAGACGAAAATTCCGACAATAATCGATCAAATTCCAGATGTTTTGACAAAGTTTTTTCGAACTGTCTGCACTTTTCAATCTCTAGCGTCAATTGTCCTTTGATATCGGAAATCTCTTGTGTGAATGCTTGGATCTCATACTCCGGATAATCGTCCTGCATTTCAAATTCATGTCGCCCTTGTTCGCTACGCATGACCTCGTCCTTCTCCCTTCGGATACGTTTTTTTGCATTGTGGCGGTCATTCTGGGCTAAAAAGATTATTTACACTTGTTCTATTTTATGAATTTTCAATATTCCGACTGGTTTCTCAATATGTAAAGTATTTACTTCTTCAATTAAGGAACAGAAATAGATTTGATTTTAGGCACAACATACTCTGAAGAACATGAAATTAGATGTTTGATTGTAAACGTAATTATAAAAAAGGCTATATATAGAAAAGTTTATTTTTATATATCTTTGAGTTTAGGCAATTCGAAAGGTCTCGTTTTTTAAGGAAGATATTTGTGATAACCATAATGGGTCTTAAATCGTGGTATTCCAATGTTCCTATTCCTGCGACTGCTTGTGCGACGTCGCTCCCAGCCCTTGCGAGTCGGGGATGCTGGCAAGCGCAAGGTCCTCGGGAAACAGATGATGACCAGCCATGGCACGATCCAGCAGGTCCAGTTCTTCGTATAATGCGGGATGGCGATATTCCGGCAGGCTCTTGGTGAGGCTCTCGACCAACTCGCGAAGGCGACGTGTGATCTGTATATTGCCCGCACCGTAATGCCGTATCTCCCTGAAGGTGATATGCACGAAATCTTCCCAGTTCGGTGTGCGAAAGATGATGCGTGGCTGTCCCGCCTTGTCCATTATTTCATGGGCACGCAGAGATCGCTTGCCGACCATGCGCAACAGGCGGTGCAACTGGTCAATGGCCAGCACGGCCGTGGTCGGATCGTTAATCGCCGGCGACAGGGCTTTTAACGCTATGTCGACCTCAATGCGAAACGCAAACATCGGATCCTGCTCCATCGTCCGCTCCGAGCCGAGTGCGATCTGTGTCAGCAGCTTGCGCGAATCAATTGTATCGGCGTTGCCATACAGGTTAAACAGGGAATCGTCTTCGGTAAGAAAATCTCCCACCTGGGGCAAGATTTCAATAATACAGTCGGCCCGGTGCGCCTCTGACATCAACCCTTGCAGATTGACGGCCAGAACTATTCCGGATTTACCCTGATATTTTATAATGCGGTCCGGTGAGCCGAGCTTCGTGGGTGGCGCAGCGGGCACAGCCGCGCTCAGAGCCGGATCAGGATAGACGCTTTTGATGACCGCAATCCCCTGTTCACCGATACGACCCACAAGGCTTACCGGGCGCAATAATTTCGCAGCATAGTCAATCAGTAAAATGAAAGCAATAATAGCGCCTAAGCCGAAAACCATTGTCAGAAAAAGTTGGAACTGGGGTACGACACCCATATTGCCCAGTTGAATCATTGTTCTATTAGCCCACAGCAGCGTGAAAACAAAAAAACCCACAATACAACGAATGACATTGTCGCGCAGTAAAGTAGTCGCGATGATCCGCGGCGTGTATTGCCCACCCGCGACCTGGATTGCAACGAGCAAAGAGCCGAATGTAAACACCAGACACGACAAGTTAATCGTGAATATGCGATCGAGAACCGCATGCGCCTCTGCTGCACTAAGCGCAAAAAAGCCGGTCTTCAGATCATAAACCCCCTGCCTGACCATCCAAACGCCAAAGCTTTCAAACAGGCGCTTCACTGCCAACTCAATTATGAGGGCGAAGACCGGGATAACCCACAGTGATGATTTGAGATAGCTTATTAAGCTGTAGCGACGATTCCAGGCCATCATAATTCTTATATTTGCTCCTTTTCCGGCTGCCCCTGCACCGGATGTGCTTCCGTACCTTCGACCCACACTGTGAGCAATTTGTATGTAATGGCCAGGACTACCGGACCGATAAAAAGTCCGATGATACCGAAGGTGATAAGACCGCCGATGACGCCGGCAAAAATCAAAATAATCGGGAGATCGGCTCCCCTCCGAATAAGAAATGGCCGCAGGATATTGTCGAAGGTGCCGACAAATATAGACCACACCAGCAATATCGTTCCCCAGATGGCTTGATCGCTGTAATAGAGCCAGATTACCGCCGAGAAGAGGACAAGTCCGGGACCGAGTTGGGCGATACAGAGCATGAACATCACCGCCGTCAGCAGCGCGGGGGCCGGCACACCGGCGACAACCAGACCAATGCCCCCGAAAAGTGACTGGATCAGGGCTGTACCGACCACGCCCAGCGCAACACCTCTGACGGTTTGAACAGCAAGGACTGCGACTTCTTCTCCACGATCTCCACCCAGCCTGCGTGCGAAGCGAATCAGACCCGTCGAAGCAATCTCGCCTTTCGAATAGAAAATTGCCGCAATGATTACCGTCAGCAGAAATTCTATCGCGATCATTCCAACACTTCCGGCCTGGGACAGAAACCAGTTCAACAGTTGCCCTGCATAGGGAGCAAGGCGTGCCGATACCCCCTCCGATCCGGTCCTAACGCCCTCCCAGGCAACGGCCAGCTTGGGACCAAGAAAGGGAATTCCGGACAACCAGCCGGGCAGGGTAGGCAGTGACTGCGTCTGAAATGATTTCACCCCGTCGGCGATCCTGTCCGCGTTCTCGATAATGGCGACGACGGCCAGAGAAAATGGTACAATGAATGTAACAAGCATGGCTATCGTCATGGCGGCGACGGCCAGGCCTCGTTTTTTCCACAGCCATGCTTCCACCTTCAGCATTAACGGCCAAGTGGCCATAACAATTGTGGCGGCCCAGATAAACGAAGGAATGAATGGCCTCATGATCCAGAATGTCGCAGCAATGAGAATTCCTATCCATAGAATCTGCAGGATTAGGCGGGTTAAATCCAGTGGGGTGTGTTTTTGCTCGGTCATGTCTTTCCCTCTTTTCTTTCCATTGCAAACATCAAATATCTTATTGTTTATAATTTATTTGTGTCGGTTTTTTTTTATCTTTCGGGCATACCGGCGTTCGGCATCCCTGTTTGTGCCAAAACATCAGTCCATGATGTTATATCCGGCATCAATGAAGGTGATATTCCCCGTTAATGATTCCGCATGGTCGCTCACGAGAAATGCCGCCACAGCGCCTACGTCCTCGATGGTCACGAGGCGCTTCTGGGGCGATTTTTTCTCGGCCTGGTCCAGTAGCTCGTCGAAATTGCCGATGCCGGATGCAGCTCTCGTCTTGAGGGGACCCGGCGAGAGGGCATGGACCCGGATGCGCTTCGATCCCAACTCGGCCGCAAGATAGCGCACGACGCTTTCGAGTGCCGCCTTCACGGGCCCCATAGCGTTGTAATTCGTCACAACCTGGTTTGCGCCGTAGTAGCTCATTGCCAGAAGACATCCTCCGGACGGCATCAGCGGTTCGGCGAGTCTCGCCATACGGATGAAGGAATGGCAGGAGATATCCATGGCCATGAGAAAACCGTCGAGTGAGCAGTCGATCACCCTTCCCTGGAGGTCCTCCTTGGGCATGAAGGCAATGGAGTGAACAAGGAAATCAAGGCGGCCCCATTTTTCCTGAATGGTTTTAAAGATCGCTTCCATCTGTTCCGGTTTCTGTACATCCAATGGCATGAATATTTCTGGTGCGAAATTTTCCACCAAAGGTTCAACAAAGGATTTTGTCTTTTCGTTCTGGTAGGTGATGGCCTGAATTGCTCCGAGCTCGCTGAAACGAAGAGCACAGCCGTAAGCAATACTCTCGTCATTAGCAATACCGACGACGAGGCCCTTTTTCCCTGTGAGGTATCGATGCTCATTATTCATCGGGAGTTCCTCCTGTTATTATAAATGTACAAGCTCTAATCCACAGTTCAGTTCAATTACGCCAACACCGCTTTTTGTGTGTGCCGGGCGATCATCAGTTCCTCATCCGTCGGTATCACCCAGGCGCTAACAAGGCTTCCTGCACGGCTGATGCGCGGCCCGCCGGCAGCGTTGGCTTTTTCATCAAACGCAAGGCCCAGCCAGTTCGCGGCGCGGCAAATCCGATCGCGGATCGGCGCCGCATTTTCTCCAATGCCGCCGGTAAAGACCAGCGCATCGAGACCCCCGAGGGCTGCCGTAAGGGAACCCAACTCACGGCTGATCCGGTAAACAAACAATTCCACCGCTTCCGCGGCATGCGGATCATCACTTTCCAGGAGCGTCCGCATATCGCTGGAAATCCCGGAAACGCCCAGCAGGCCCGATTCCTTGTAAATAAGATTCTCGAGGTTGCGCGCATTCATGCCGCACTCATCCATCAAGTAGAGCATCACGCCCGGGTCGATGGCCCCGCAGCGCGTTCCCATCATGAGACCGTCAACGGCGGTAAATCCCAGGGTGCAGGCCATGCTCTTCAATCCCTGCATGGCGCACATGCTGGCGCCGTTTCCCAGGTGCGCAACGACTGTCCGACCTTTTGCAGCGCCTGAATCGATCTCCGGAAGAACCGAGGCAATGTATTCATAGGAGAGGCCGTGGAAACCGTAGCGGCGAATTCCCTGCTCGCTGTATTTTCGGGGAATCGCAAATGTTTGCGCCACGGCGGGAATGCTCGTGTGAAAGGACGTGTCGAAACAGGCGACCTGGGGAATGTCGGGACGTCTCTTCGCAATAACGCGGATGGCGGCAAGATTGTGAGGCTGGTGCAGCGGCGCCAGAGGATTAAATTTATCCAGGTCCGCCAGGATGTGATCATTGACGAGAGTGGGTTTTGTGTACTTAAGTCCTCCGTGGACGACACGGTGGCCCACGGCCGCAATACTGCCTGCGTCCCCCAGGACTTCCCGCCCCCACGCAAAGAGGGCCTCGATGGCTCCTTCGTGACCGAGGGGTGTTTCCGCAGGCCACGTCTTCTCGGCAACCAGCTTTCCCGCCCCGTCCTTTGCCCTGAATCGTGACTCCGTCAGGATACCTTCGATCTGGCCATCGTAGAGAACTTCGGGCGTTTCACCCTGATCGACAAAAAGAGTGAATTTCAAGCTGGAGGACCCGGCATTGAGGACAAGGATGAGTTTTTGCATCAGATCACCTCGTCTCGTACTTTCCGGTCCGGCGCGCATGCGCAATGAGTGTCATAACCGCCGTCGACGTTAAACGTGTCCTCACCGTGTCGGCGCGACTCGTCAGAACGACCGGCACCCGCGTCCCGAGAACAATACCGGCACCCTCAGCCCCGGCAAGATAGGTGAGCTGCTTGAAAATCATATTGGCGGATTCAAGATCGGGAGCAACCATGATGTCAAGATCTCCGCTCACCGGCGAGGTGATACCCTTCGTCCTGGCTGCTTCCGCGCTGATGGCATTGTCGAAGGCGAGCGGCCCGTCAATAATGCCTCCCGTGATCTGACCTCTGTCGGCCATCTTGCAAAGCGCCGCGGCATCCAGCGTAGATGGAATTTTCGATGTGACCGTCTCCACGGCTGAAAGAAGGGCAATTTTGGGATTTGCGACCTTTAATACATGGGCAAGATCAATCGCATTTTGGATAATGTCAACCTTGACCTCCAGATTCGGAAAGATGTTAACGGCCGCGTCGCTGATGATGAAAGGTTTGTGATAAGTCGGCACATCCATCACAAAGGCATGGCTGATCCGGCGTGAGGTGCGAAGACCGGCGGCAACCGGAACGATAGCCCCCATGATTTCGTCGGTATGAAGGCTTCCTTTCATGATGGCCTCGGCCTGTCCTGAACTGGCCAATTCAACGGCTTTTGCCGCAGAGGCATGGCTGTGCGGCGTAGAAACGATCTGATAGGGGGAAATATCTATTCGTGAAGCATCGGCAACGCTACGGATCTTTTCCTCCGGACCGACAAGTATGGGAATGATGAGGTTTCGGCGGGCCGCTTCAATTGCTCCCATCAGCGAGTCGGTGTCACAGGGGTGGGCAACGGCACAAACGACCGGTGCACATCCTTCACAGGCATTGAACAAGCCCGCAAATGCGTCGTTTCGGCGAAGTATCAAATTGGGCGGCACAATATCATTATAAAGCAGCTGAGACGTCGGCGCAGCCACGGAAACCGTCCCGGTAACCAGTTCGTCACCATGCTGATTTACGCAGCGACCGTCAAGAACAACAACAGCGCCCTCCGTTTGCTTTTGCCGGACGGTGACGGTCGCCGTGATGGTGTCTCCCGTTCGGATGTCTCCTTTGTATGCCAGAGCCCGACTCAGGATTCTGGACCCCGGGCCTGGTAGTTTGATTCCGATTACGGCAGACAGGACGGCTTCGGCTCCGACCGCCTCCACCTTCTGCGACTCCGGCCGTGCACGGCCTGATCCTCCCTCGAAATGGAAGGCATCCGCATCGCCTGATACCAGCGCCATCATATCTATCTGTGTTTTCGTCAGTGTGACGCTCATTTCGGCTGATTGGCCGACCTCGATTTTATCGAAGGGAACATTGGAAATTTCCCGGATATTCTCCATGATAACCTCCTCTTTCTAACCTGACCTTTATTCGACCTTTTTCCAGGTTTGATCAGGATTGTAGGATTCCATTGCTGCGGCGATTTTACCGGTATTCCTGCCCAGGTCTTTCTGATAGACAATGCCGTTCTGGTTGACGACAAAGGTCATGATGCCGGAATTGCCATACTCAACCGGATAAGCGACAAGTGCAAAGCCGAGAATCATCCTGCCGTTCACCACATAGTCGAAAGCGCCTCCTTCGGCATAGGCGCCCTGCGCCTTGAGAATTTTGAAGAGGTAGCCCCAATATGGTGAATTGTCCCCACCTTTACTTTTTGCATATCCCTCACTGTCCGCCTTGGCGACAAGAGAACCCAAGGGGCTTACTTCCACCCCGTCTTTCGCCTCCCAGAAGAGCCCATCCTTTTTCCCCGGCGTACTGCGGAATTTCTGGGCGAATTCAAGCACCGCATCACTGTCCCGGTCCTTGGAGGCATATTCACGCTGAGCGTCTACATAGGTGAGCATGACATTGATCACTTCCAGCTCGTTCCGGCCGATGCGACGGTTGAGGATCTCTTCCCTGCCGGCTCTGGCATCAAACCGCCATTTATTTCCTTTTTTGACCAGCGGCACCGGGAAGGGGAAATCGTCATTGCCCAACACCATTATGGACTTGTTGCCTGCAGCGCTTTGAATCAGGTGTTTTTCATCGTAGAGCCTGATGAACCGCTCAATGCCTTCCTTGTCGGCAACCTTGTCGCCGGAGGAGATAATTTTTGGCGATTCCGGGCCGAGTATAGCGATTACCTCGCTTGTATTGCCGCTTTTTACCGCGGCGGCAAGGGCGGAGGCGGCATCCTCTGCTGAGGAGAATGATTTCTGCCCCTTACCGGAAGCGGCCGCCAACGCCGGCAGTCCGGCTGCGAAAATGAAAAACATTACCAGCAGCGGCAGCAGAATACTGGAAATACTGTGGGATTTCTTAACCTTCATGGTATATCCTCCGTATTTATTGTGGTGATATTTCGATAAACAAACTACGGGCTATCTGCGTCCGCCGCCACGGCCACCGCCGCCTCTTGATGCGCCGCCGCTGGAACCACGGCTGCCTCTTGATCCTCCCCCGCCGAAACTGCTGCCGCCAACAGAGCTCTGACGGCTGGACAGACCACGGTCGCTTGCTGTCCTTGCCTGTCTGCCGCTTTCGCCGCTTCGGCTGAAAGCGCTGTCACGGCTGCCTCTGTCCCCCCTATCCATAGTGCCTGCCGAAGGGCGCCCCCCCCTGCTGACACCGGCGCTGCCGTAACCGCGTGATTCACGTCGTCCCTCCATGGAACGCGCCGGAGACTGCCCGTATCTCTTTGCCGTCGCACCATCCTTGTAGGCAACACCGCGACGGTGTTCCGGGTTGTGCTGCCACTTTCTGTCGCTCGTTTTCACCCTGCTTTGATATTTGCTCCGATCGATGTTACGGTTAATATTGATGTTCTGATTGATATTTTGCTCCACATGCCCGCCATGCCAGTTGCAGTTGCCCCAGGCATAACCCCAGGCAACACCGATAGCGACCCCGGCGGCAAAATGGTACGCCGGATAGGCTGGCGGAGGCGGCGGGTAATAGTAGTAGGGGGGATAGGCGGGATACATCCAGGCTCCGTAGACCACCGTCGGACTGTAAGACGGAACATAGATAACCTCTGGATCGGCCTGTTTGATGACAATAATCTCCTTCTCTACTATTACCTTCTGCTCTTTCGACGTTTTCAGATTGCCCGCATCGTAGGCCTTTTTCCGCAGCAGCTGGATTGTATCCATCACATCCTTCTGCTGGGAAAGAAAAGCATCGCCTACTTTTGTGGTAAGGTCGAGCTTCTCGCTCATGGCCGCCAATATGCTCGGGAAACCGACCAGGGACTTTACACTCGGATCCCAGTTCTCTTTTTCGAGGGCCTTGGCGAGGGCATCCCCTTTCATCTGCTTGTTTTTCTTCACCCAGCGATCCGCCTGAACGACTTCAAGCGGATAAGTTGAGGCCATGAGTATCTGGGAAACCAGATCGTCCGGGTAAAGGGCGATCGGTGCGAGTAACTGGGCAAGCTCCTCCTTCGACAGCTTCTTCTGGGAAGCATCATTATTAGACTCCGCCAGCGACTGCAAGGGGAGTGCAATCAAAATGGCGATGGAGATGCTTACAACCGGCATCCATAACTGTTTCCGTTGCATACAGACTCCTTTCACTTTTGAATCACTTAGTCGGGATTCATTTCTCAGATTTCAGCCCTTTCCGGGCCTCCTCTCTGGATTCGTAGACGTGTGAGGCAAACCCCCGCGCCTTCAGCCCGTCTCCCAGTTTCATCCGCAGAAAAGCGCTGGTTGTGTATCGGGTAACTTTCTCGTAGAAGCTCGAAACAATATAACTTACCGTATCAGCATAATCATCCACGAGCTCCGGAAGAATAAAAAAATTGTCATAGTTGACGATTGCATCCACCTTCCGCCCCAGCGGGCGCAGGACGGCTTCCGTCTGGGTCCGGATTGCTTCGATATCCTTCAGCGATCGGATCTGCAGACCTTCGAAATTGACGAAGAAGATGTTCGACGCAGGGTCATACTTCAGCCTTTCGGATATCGGCTTGCTGAGAAGATCTGTTTTCAGATCCATCGGCGGAAGCCGGAAAATCCTCTCATCCATCTTTTTCAGGTTCTTCACGATCGGCTGGAAATCCATGTAGGCCAGGATGTCTTTTTCCAGATCCACACCCGGCGCTATTTCCGTCAGTTCCACGCCTTCATCGGCAAGGGTAAAAACGCAACGCTCCGTAATGAACAGGACATCGAGATTGTTCATTCTCGCCGTATCCCCGCTGAAAGTCACCTGTTCCACCTCATTTACGAATTTCTTCACACCTCCTTCTTTCACGATCCGGAGCTTCCCGTCATCGACGTCCACCTGCGTCCCTCCCGCGGTAAAGGTTCCCACAAAGATCATCTTCTTCGAGTTCTGACTGATGTTGATGAAGCCTCCGCATCCCGCGAGCTTGGGGCCGAAGCGGCTTACATTCACGTTTCCGTGTCGATCCATCTGGGCAAGCCCCAGACACGCAAGATCGAGCCCCCCTCCATCGTAAAAATCAAACTGAAAATGCATGTCCAGCAGGCAGTCCATGTTTGTCGCGGCCCCGAAATTCATTCCGCCGGAAGGGATCCCCCCAACCGAACCGGCTTCCGCCGTAAGGGTCAGGTAATCGAAAATTCCTTCTTCGTTGGCTACGTTGGCCACGCCCTCCGGTATACCAATCCCAAGATTGACAACCATGTTGGGCTTCAGTTCCAGCGCTGCGCGCCGGGCGATGATCTTTCGATCGTCCATATCAAGCCGTGCCACACTGGCTGACGGAATCTTGAACTCGCAGCTGAAAGCAGGGTTGTATTGGACACCGTAAGTCTGCCAGTGGTGCTCCGGCCGGGAAACGACAACACAGTCGACAAGAACGCCGGGAATCTTCACGTGACGCGGATTTAATGCACCCCGGTCGGCAATGCGCTCTACCTGGACGACGACAATCCCGCCGGAGTTCCTTGCCGCCATGGCGATCGGAAGCACCTCTAGTGTCATGGCCTCACGTTCCATCGAGATATTGCCGTCCATGTCGGCCGTCGTACCCCTGAGAAACGCCACTTGTATGGGCACCGTCCTGTAGGCCAGGTATTCTCTGCCGTCAAAGGTAACAACTTCAACGAGGTCGTCCTTTGTGATCGAATTGATCTTTCCCCCGCCCAGTCTCGGGTCAACAAAGGTCCCGATACCGACGCTCGAAATTGTCCGTGGTTTATGGGCGGCAACATCACGGAACATATGCGTGATAATGCCTTGCGGCAGATTGTAGGCCTCGATCTTCCCGTCTACAGCCAGCTTCTGCATCTTCGGGGTCAATCCCCAGTGCCCGGCAATCACCCGTTTAAGCAGGCCTTCCTGCGCAATTCGGTTGACGCCTTTATCCTGCCCATCCCCGATTCCCGAGGCATACATGAGCGTCAGTCCCCGGGGTTCTCCGCTTTCTAAAAACCGTTTCTCAAGGGCGATGATCAGTTCGTCGGGGGCGCCGCCCCCCACAACGCCGTCCAGGGCAACCGTGTCACCGCTTCGAATGACGCGCACGGCCTCTTCCGCCGAAACGATCTTCCCGCGCTTCATATGGGCCTTTATGTCATCTATGACCGGGCTGACAATTTTGCTCTCGCTCATCGTTCCTCCTTATATTTTTGTTACGTGAATGGGGAAACGATCAGGCGTCATTTATTCTTACCCTTCGCACCGCGGGTGCCCGGTTTATGGAGACGGTCCATGATGGCCAGGATCGTTGCACGCTGCTCCGGTGCGATGCCTTCCACCGACAGTCCCCATTTCAGGATCGATAAGATGTGTTCCCTTTCTTCATCCACGGCGAGGAGCTGCGGCAGAGCATCCATGGTCTTTTCGGGCTCCAGAAGCGCCATCACCCCCGCATCGGAACGCAGACGCCGAATTTCATCTGCCGAGAGTTTTGAGAGCACACTATCCGAACGGACAAACTCATCCGCCATTTGCAGTCGTACAAGGGGAATGGCGCCCGCATACCGGCCCAGAAGGGCCCCGATCCGGGCAACTGCCTCCGGGTAACCTCCCTGATCAATGGACGACAGGGCTTCCTTCACGTAGGGCAGCTCTTTAAGATTAACCTTGGTTTCAACCTGAATCGGGGGTTTGACGTCGCCAGAAAACCCGAGGGCAATCATGGATCCAAAAATCTGGAAGAAAGCAGCTTCACTGGTCGCATCCCGCAAATCACGGTAGAGATTCAGGGAGGAGGTGATAATTTCGGACCAGGCCTCTTCCAGCCTCCGGAATGAATTGTCCTGCGAAACCGGCTTCCGTCCTGCTTTGACTGTGGAGGCCGCTGCCGAAACGGGCCCCATCAAGGGGTTATTGTCGCTGAAGAACCAGCGCTGAGCCCTGAGGGGGTGTAGATTCCGCCGCATCTCAGCGGTTTTCTCGGTCACCAGGCTCCTGACCAGTGGCCGTCCGTAAATGGCGTAGATCTTCTCGTTGATCACGGACAAATCCTCGACCAGTTCGAATGGTTTTTCATCCTTTCGTTCGAGCTTGTTGATACGCCGCAGATTCTCCAGGGGCACTTCCCTGAACGTGGAGAGGTATTTGTCCTTCCCCGTGCCCGACGTTTCCTCGAGTTCCATGACGTAGAGGCCGGGCCGAAGCTTCTCTATGTAGTCAAGGGCTTCGACGATTTCAGTGTGCTCTTTCTGGGCAACCTTTCCCGAAACAAAAATGCCGAGGTGGCCCACATCCTCATGCAGGAGTGCGACGATAACCTGCCCGTTCGCTTTGATCTCAGCCGTGCTCGAGTAGACGTCGGAAATCCAGTTGATTGCCTGCTGCGGCGGTGTAATGTTGTCCCCCTTCGAGGAAAAGATGATTATCGGGGAACGAATGGACTTGATGTTGAAGTACGTACCGGGTGCGGCCTTCGCTTCACCGCGAGCCAGCTTATTGCCGACGAAAAGATTTTCAACAATCCAGCGAATCTCTTCTTCGTTCATCAGGAAGTAACCGCCCCACCATTTTTCGAATTCCAGAAACCGCTCCCGTTCCGTATCGATGTCTTTCCAGAGGTTGTAGTACTTGTTCCAGAAGGTATTCGCCGGGTTGAGGTTCTCAAAATTCTCCACAAGGTAGGCCCCATCGAACGTGCCGTTTCCCAGATCGCTGAGCAGCAGCGACATCCAGGAACCGCCAAGCAGGCCCCCGGTATACCGCATCGGGTTTTCACCTTCCCCGCCGCTCCAGCTGCCGCTCCAGTACGACATGGGCGCGCCGTTGATTACGACGGGGCCGACCTTGAGGGGATCGTTCGCCGCGATAAGCATGGAGGCCCATCCTCCCTGGCAATTCCCGTAAATTGTCGGCTTGGGGCTTGCGGGGTGCCGTTGGACTACAGTGTCCAGAAATTTCGCCTCGGCCATATTGACATCGATGATCGTCTGCCCTGGTTCGGGGTCGGGAAAGAATATTACGAAATAAACGGGATAGCCGAATTCCAGAGCAACACCGACTTCGGAATCTTTTTTGAACCCCCCGATACCCGGCCCATGGCCCGCACGGGGATCAATAATGATAAAAGGACGCCGGGTGTCGTCAACTTTCACACCCTCCGGCGGGATGATACGTATCAGAGCGTAATTGACGGGACGCTCAAATTTGCGTCCATCGGAGACCATCTCCCATTCGAAAGCCAAAAGCGGAGGGCTTCCTTGCTTCACATGTTCCAGGTAGGTATTGCCACGCTCCCGTAAAACATCCCAGAACAACACCGAACGCTGCGCGGCGTCAGTCACATATGAAGCCCACGCCTGCCATGGATTTTCGGTGGCCTCAAACACAGATGGTTGTCCAGCGCCCATAATGGCCTTTTGTATGTCACTCAAATTATCCTTTCGTGCTTCAAGAATACGGGCTGTATACAGACGGGTGATCTTTCCCATGAGGCCGAAGGTGTCCTCCATTTTTTTTTGCCAGTTTTCCATGGTTAATCTCCTTTTGAATAAAAGATAGTTGTTTTTAAAATACGAATGCCCTCAGGAAATGCTGTCTATGGGCCACTAAGCAATTACACCTTTAACGTTTCTCCGATTTTTCCATGGCTCCACCAGGTGTGGCTGCCGCCGCCGTCAGCTTGTCCGCTTCGACCACCCATCCTCCACCCGTGGCCTTATAGAGGTTTACCAGAGCTGCGAAGAGCCCCCCCTGGGTCTGCGCGTAGCTCAGTTCTGCGGAAAAAAGACTCCGCTCGGCATCGAGAACCTCTAAATAGCTGGTAAAACCGTTCTCATAGCGTAGACGCGCAAAGCGTGTATACTCACGCAGGGCGTCAACCTGCCGCTGCTGAGCCGCCAGTTGCTCACGGGTGCGCTTCTGATCGACCAGGGCGTCCTCCACCTCCCGGAAGGCCGTCTGGACGGCATTCTGGTAGCTGAGCAGGGCCTGCTGCTGGATAGCCTCCGCGGCTTTGACCTGCCCTGTAATAGCCCCCCCGGTGAAGATCGGGGCGGTGAGATTGCCGGCCCAGCTCCATACCCTTGCCGATCCGGTGAATAAATTCGAGAGATCCGCACTGGCCCAGCCAAAGAATCCCGTAAGAGAAATTGTAGGGAAGTATTGGGCCCGTGCCACACCAATCCGGGCATTAGCGGCGATAAGAACCTGCTCTGCCTGGCGAATATCCGGGCGTTTTTCCAGCAGATCCGAGGGCAGTCCCGCTGGGGCAACCGGAAGAATCAGCTCGTCGATGCTCTTGCCGCGGGCGATGGACCCCGGATTCCTGCCGAGTAGTTGGCTCAAGGCATGTTCCTGGAATGCAACCTGTTTCTCTATTTGCGGAATCGTGGCCAGGGCCTGTTCATACTCGGACTTGACCTGGTTGAGTTCCAGCTCCGAGATGACTCCCCCTTCAAACCGCTGTTTGAAGAGTTTGTAAGCATCCTCTCGAACTTTAGCCGTCTGCACAGCTATTTCCTTTTGCTTGTCAAGATCGCGTAAAAGGATGTAGCCGTTGGCAACAGCGCTGACCAGTGAAAGAATGACGGCCTGTCGGGCCTCCCTGGTCGCGAGCAGGTCCGCCCGTGATGCTTCGGTGGCCCTTCTCAATTTTCCCCAGATATCGATCTCCCAGCTGCCGTTGAAGACGCCCTGGTAGAAGTCCGCCGGATTTTCCGTTTGTGTAGAGAGAGGAGTTGCTCCCTCCTCCGAAATGCGGCTTCTCCCGGCTTGGGCATTCGCTCCGATTTGCGGGAATAGACCGGAACGTCCCACCCAGTACCTTCCGACGTACTCCTCGATTCGAGCGGTAGCGATCCGCAGATCCGTGTTATGCTTCAGGGCTTCTTCGATCAGTGAGTTCATAACAGGGTCATTGAACTGATGCCACCACGCCGTGTTGGCCATTTCCTGTGAATCTTTTACTTCGATGCGCCATACAGCGGGGCTTTCTATGCTCGGGCGTTTGTAATCAGGACCGACAGCGCAGCCCATCAACAGAATTACAGTCAATGCGGAGAAGATTGCTTTATTCATGGCCTTCCTCCTCCTTTTTTGTCACCTCAACATTTACAGGTGCTGCCTTTTCCCCCCGGTGTGACAGTTTCTGCACAACATAAAACGTGACGGGGATGAGAAAGATGGCGATGAAACTTGCCGCCAGCATTCCACCGATGACCGCCCATCCCATCACGCGCCGCGAGATGGCCCCGGCGCCGCTGGCAAGCGCCAGCGGCACACAGCCAAGGATGAAGGCAAAGGACGTCATCAGGATCGGCCGCAGTCGTAATTTCGCCCCGGTCAAGGCGGCTTCTATAACGGGTTTACCCTTGTCGTATTCCATTTTGGCGAATTCAACGATGAGTATCGCGTTTTTTGCTGCAAGCCCGATAAGCATAACAAGGCCGATCTGGGCATAGACATTGTTCTCAAACCTTAACAGCCACAGAGCGCCGAAAGCACCCATAACGGCAATTGGTGTTCCCAGAAGCACGCTGAAGGGTAGAGACCAGCTCTCATACTGAGCAGCCAGGATCAGGAAGACGCACAGAAGCGAGAAGGCAAAGATTACGGCAGGCGATACCCCCTCCTGGGCCTTTTTCTCCTGATAACTCATACCAAGGTAATCATACCCCATCTCCCTGGGCATCGTCTCGGCAAAGACCTGCTCCAGGGCCTCCATGGCCTGCACGGAACTGTATCCGGGCGCCGCCGATCCATTGATCTGGGCTGCGCGGTAGAGGTTATAGCGCATAGTGAATTCCGGCCCTGCAATAGAGCGGGTGCTGGTCATAGCGGAGAGGGGGACCATTATGCCGTTGCTGTTCCGGACATAGAACTGTCCAAGGTTCTCCGCCTTCGTTCTGTACTCACCCTCGGCCTGAACATAAATCTGCCACTGACGGCCGAACCGGTTGAAGTAGTTCACAAAGGAGCCTCCCATGAAGCACTGCAGGGTTTTGTAAGCATCCGAAAGATTCACCCCCTGCTTCAGGACTTTGTCACGGTCAACGTCTACGAATACCTGGGGCACGTTAGGACGGAAGGTTGTGCTGAGGCCGGCAAGTTCCGGCCGCTTCCGCGCCGCCTCGAGAAAACGGTTCGTCTGGTCGGCAAGATATTTGATGTCGTTGCCTGCCCTGTCCTCAAGAATGAAGGTAAAACCGCCCGAAGTCCCAATACCGGGGATGGCCGGGGGCGGAAAGGCAAAACCGATGGCCTCCGTCAGGGACCCCAGTCCGCGGGTCAGATGAGCCTTGATGGCATCATATTTCTCCTCCGGCTTTTTCCTTGCGGCCCAATCCTCCAGTGTAACGAAGAAAAAGGAGCTGTAAGTGTTGGCAACGCCGCTAAGCATGCTATAGCCGACAACGGACGTGCAATATTTTACGCCGGGTGTACTCTTGATGATCTCCTCGGCCTTTTTTGTTACATCGTCGGTCCTCTGCAGCGAGGACGCGTCGGGAAGCTGAAGCCCTGCATAGACATACCCCTGGTCCTCGTCGGGGAGGAAGGAGGTCGGCAGATGCTTCCCGAAGAAGCCGGCCAGAATGACTGTCCCGACGAGGAAGAGGAGGCTCATCTTGCTCTTGCGGATCAGATGATCACACCAGTTCACATACCCGTCCGTCGAACGGCCGAAGATGCGGTTAAACCCGTCATAAAACTTCTGCAGTGGACCCCAGGCTTTCTTCTTCGGCCGAAGCAGGAGGGCAGACAAGGCCGGGGAAAGTGTGAGGGCATTGAAGGCCGATATGATGACGGATACGGCAATCGTCACGGCGAACTGCTGATAGAGGCGTCCCGTGATCCCCGGAATGAACGCCGTCGGGACAAAAACTGCCGCCAGAATGACGGCAATGGCAATGACCGGCCCCGAGACCTCTTCCATGGCTTTCAGGGTTGCCTCCTTAGGCGTCATCCCGTGCTCTATATGGTGCTCCACGGCCTCAACAACAACAATGGCATCATCGACAACAAGTCCGATGGCTAAGACCAGGCCAAAGAGTGAAAGCGTATTGATGGAAAACCCGAAGAGCGGGAAGAGCATGAAGGTGCCCACCAGGGAGACCGGCACGGCCAGAAGCGGGATAAGCGTTGCTCTCCAACCCTGCAGAAATATAAATACGACGATGATGACGAGAACGAGGGCCTCGAAAAGTGTATGGACAATCTCTTTGATGCCCTCCGTAACGGCAAGCGTCGTATCCAGGGCGACAACGTAATCCAGATCGGCGGGGAACTTTTCCTTAAGTTGCTCCATGAGCTTCTTGGCCCCTTTGGCCGCATCAATCGCGTTCGTACCCGGCAACTGGTAGAGGGCGATGATGGCCGCAGGCTTGCCGTTAAGACGGCCAATCATATTGTACGACTGGGCTCCCAGCTCGATCCGTCCCACATCTTTAATATGGACAAGGGAGCCGTCAGGATTTGCCCGGATCACGATGTTTCCAAACTCCTCCTCATTCTGGAGACGGCCCTGGGAACGAACGGCATAGGTGAATTCCTGACCGGGCGGCATTGGTTCGCCGCCGATCTGACCCGCCGGGTTCACGGCGTTCTGTTGCTGAACGGCGTTGACGATCTCGGGAATGGTTATCGCCAGTTTGGCAAGCCGATCCGGCTTCACCCAGAGGCGCATGGCATACTGACCGGCGCCGAAAATGGTAACACTGGCGATACCTGGGACACGGGTCATCTGGTCGTTGATATTAATGTAACAGTAGTTCGCCAGAAAGACGTTGTCGTAAGTCCCTTTGGGAGAAAAAAGAGCAAACACGATCAGAGGCGCCGACGTCGATTTTTGCACCGTGACGCCCTGGTTGATCACGTCGGTGGGAAGCTGCGAATTGGCCTGGTTTGTCCTCATCTGAGCAAGGATCTGGTCGGTGCTGGGGTCCGTCTTGATGTCGAAGTTCACTGTCAGGACCGTCTTGCCGTCGTTGGAATTAAGAGAATACATGTAGTTCATGTTGTCCACACCGGACATCTGCTGTTCGATGGGTGTGGCCACGGACTGCTCCATGGTCAACGCATCTGCGCCGGGGTAGAGACCGGTTACCTTCATTTCCGGTGGGACAATGTTGGGAAACTGTGCCGTGGGCAAGCCCGACATGGCCACAAGGCCAACAATGACCATGAGAATGGCGATGACCATGGCCACTATGGGACGGTTAATGAAGAATTTTGCCATAGTGGTCTACCTCCTCTCGGCCTTCGCAGGCTCGGCGGATTCCTTGGAGGTCTGAGTCTTCTCCTCCGGTTTCGCCGCGGGAGGTGCTTCCGGCATTACTTTGGTCTCCGCCTGTTTTTCGACAAAGGGCTTCGGCGTCACCGGCATTCCGGGGCGCACTTTCTGAATTCCCTCGACGACAACGCGCTCGCCGGGTTTAAGACCATCGAGGATGATCCAGAGGTTGTCAATGCGTTCCGCAGTTTTCACGGGCCGAATGTCCACTTTGTTGTCCGTCCCTACCACTGCCGCCATGTATTTTCCCTGGACTTCAGATACGGACCGTTGAGGCACAAGCAGGGCTTCTTTTCTGATAGACTGGGCCACCCGTATCCTTCCGTACTGACCCGGGCGCAGGAGATTGCCCGGGTTGGGAAATACTGCCGCTACTTTTATAGTCCCCGTCGTGATATCCACCTGCCGATCGGCAAAGGCGTAACGCCCCTTTTCAGGGTAGATACTCCCGTCAGCGAGGATCAGTTCAGCCTCTTTTCTTTCTCTCTCTGTTGCTGAACGCTGCATAGCCTTAATTAATTCCTGCTCGCTTATCTGGAAGTAGAACTTGATCGGATTTACCGTCGAAACCGTTGTCAGTTCCTCTGTCGCCCCCGGGCCTACGAGATTACCGAGCTGGGCCTTGGCAAGACCGGCAATGCCGTCTATAGGTGAGCTGATTTTTGTGAAACCCACTTCAAGCTTGGCCTTGTCGACACTGGCTCGGGCGGCAAGTACTGCCGCGCGGGCCGCCTGCTCCGCCCCGATGGAGTCATCAAGATCCTTCTTGCTGACAGCGTTGACAGCGGCAAGAGGTTTGATTCGGGCCAGGTTTGCCTTGGCTGTTGACCATCTTGCCTGCTGGACTTCCAGTTGGCCTTGCGCCTGATCCAGAGCAGCCTTGAAAGTACGCGGATCGATCTCGAAAAGTATCTGCCCTTTCTTCACGAGATCACCATCGCGATAGTTTTGTTTAATAAGATATCCCTGGACCTGAGCCCGGATAGTGGCGTTGACCATACCGTCGAGCGTCCCGATCCACTCTTTGTAAACAGGAACATCCTTCTGGATGACCGTCATCACCTCCACAACCGGCGGTTTGGGCGCTTCTTTGGGTCCTTTCGAGCAACCCGCCGCCGAGGCGAATAACAGTATGGCTGTCCCGAAACACAGTAAAAAACGCGAATAATAAAACAAATAGTGCTCTGGATAACGCTGTGTCCATGTGCTCTGCATGTCCGGTCTCCTCCATTTGATGTCGCTATTTTATATAAGGCCTTTACTAAGTCGGTTCACACATAATTCAACTCTGATATTTAATTCCAATTCCCCACCAGGTGCTTGTTTCCATCATTTTTTAAGTACACAAAGCATGCCTGAAGAAGAATATCTTGTCTGATTAACTTCAAATATTTGATATTTGTTTATTATTTACGAAGTGGAGTGGTTGGTTTTTGGCAGGTGAATAAATAAATTCCCTCAACATATTACGGATCTGCAGGATATTGAGGGCTAATAAAATTTATTATTTTCCCCCCTTTTGGGAATTTAAGGCATGCTTTATCAAGTGCCACAGTGACCATACGAAGCCGCGCGTTACCCGGAGTCACACCTTATATAGAGAGTTGTTGACTTACCTTATTTTGTCCATATATTAATTATTATTTTATCAACGGAGGTGAGCTTATGCCGGTAGGAGAAATTTGCAACCGCGAAGTCGTCATCATCAATAAGAAAGAAGGCGTCCTGGATGCGGCCAGGCTAATGCGCGACCATCATGTTGGTGCTGTAATTGTGGTGGAGGAAAAAGACACCCGGGTTATACCTGTGGGAATTCTTACGGATCGCGATATCGTTGTTGAATTGATAGCGAAGGAAGTGTCGCTCGACAGCGTCCTGGTCGAAGATGTAATGAGCGCCGATCTTAATTCCGTGCGGGAAGATATGGGAATTTGGGAGACAATTCAATGCATGCGGTCCAAAGGTATCAGACGAATCGTCATTACAGGTGACAAAGGCCAACTCGTAGGAATTCTCTCCAGCGATGATCTGATTGACCTACTGTCCGGAGAACTGATGGATTTGGTAAAGACCTTCATGAGGGAGCAAATCAGGGAAAAAGAGACCAAGGAATGATTGACGGCTCGTAAAAAGGCCGTCTGAAAATTGTTATTTTGCAACTTTTCACGAATCCATCATGATTAAATCTTCAAAGGGGAAATTGAGAAAACTATGAAAGAAGCGTTGCTTTATGAAAAAACCGGCGACGGTAAGGTGCAGTGCTTTTTATGCAGTCATCGCTGTCAAATTGCTCCCGGCAAAAGAGGAATATGTACAGTCAGGGAAAACATAGACGGGACGTTGTATAGTCTTGTCTACGGAAAGGTCATTGCAGAACATGTAGATCCCATAGAAAAGAAACCGCTCTTCAATTTTCATCCGGGGTCAAAGTCATACTCGATCGCCACAGTCGGCTGTAACTTCCGCTGCCTGCACTGTCAAAATTCTGATATTTCACAATATCCAGTAAAACAACAGGTCATTCCCGGAGACGAGATCACGCCCGAGCAAGTTGTTGAGGCAGCGGAAATGGCGGGATGCCGCAGCATTTCTTATACATATACCGAGCCCACTATATTTTTTGAGTTTGCCTACGATTGCGCAAAACTGGCGAGGGAAAAAGGGATTAAAAATGTTTTTGTCAGCAATGGCTATACAACGCCTGAAGCCACCAGAATCATAGCCCCTTATCTCGACGCCAACAACATCGATCTGAAAGGAGATGACAATTTCTATAAAAAGCTTTGTGGTGCGAAACTGCAACCAGTACTGGATACAATAAAGCTCATGAAGGAATTGGGTGTCTGGGTTGAGCTCACAACGCTCATTATCCCCACTTATAACGATTCTGAGGATTTCTTGAAATGGACTGCCGGGTTCATAAAATCCGTCAGTGCCGACATACCATGGCATGTTACCCAGTTTTATCCGACGTACAAATTGCTGGATCAACCGCGGACACCGGTCAAGACATTGAGAATGGCCAGAGATATCGGGCTGAAGACTGGGTTAAAGTACGTTTATGAAGGCAACGTCCCGGGTGAAGGCGGTGAAAATACTTATTGTCATTCCTGCGGCGAAGTGTTGATCGAAAGGGTCGGTTACTCCTTAGGCGCTATAAAAATTAAAAATTCGAAATGCATAAAGTGTGGAACAGGCGTTTCCGGTGTCGGAATGCCGTGATGGAATGTGCTTATGTTGAAAACAAGAATTGTAATTGCCGTGTTGATCATTATCACCTTGACAGGGTGCGGCGTCGGGGCTCCGGTCATTGTGCGCGACCGTTTCGACTTCAGCGTAGCGATCGCCGAGTCCTGGAAGAGCCAGATGCTTCTCAATATTGTGAAGATCCGCTACGCTGACACACCGGTCTTTATGGATGTGACCTCGGTGATCAACCTTGTTGGTGTCCAGAATACAGTTAATGTAGGTGCAGGATGGTTTTTCCCTCCCGTTGGTAATTCTCAGAGCCTCGGTGGAAGCACCACCTGGGGTGAGAAGCCGACCATCACCTATGCGCCGCTCAGCGGTGATAAGTTCACCAGGAGTCTCCTGACACCAATCCCGCCGCATGCTCTTTTATCTCTAAGCCAGGCGGGGTGGCCGGTCAGACAGCTGTTCAGCCTGTGCGTCAAGTCCATCAATGATATGGACAACCGGTCTTCGGCACCCGGATTTGCCCGCAGCGAGGACCCCCAGTTCAAACAGTTGCTTGAACTGCTGGAGAAGATCCAAAAGTCGGGAGCATTGGGGACACGTATTGAAAAGAAGGACAACCAGTATACGACCGTGATCGCCTTTCGTCGGAAGGTTGACAAGGAGATTGAGCATGAAATATCGCAGGCCAGACGATTACTGGACCTGAAAGATGGAACGATGGAATTAAAGGTAACTTACGGAGCGGCGCCGACACAGGAAGGCGAAATTGCCATTCTGAGCCGCTCGCTAATGGACATCATCATCGAGTTGTCCGCACAGATCGATGTCCCCGCTGAGCAGGCAGCGGAAGGCCGCACCTACGCCACGTCGCGCGAACTCGGAGAAGGAGCAGGCAAAATGCCCTTTTTCGTCCGGGTTCACTGCAGCAAAGAAAAGCCGTCGGACAGCTTTGCTGCTATAAACAATCGCAACTACTGGTTCTGGATCGACGACAGGGATCGGCAATCAAAGGTAACTTTCACATTCCTTATGATCCTGTTCAGCCTTCTTGAGACCGGAGCGCCGCCACAGGCACCGGCTATTACAGTACCTATAAGTTAGTGCACCGGAACGAAGAAAGGAAATCATTGCTGCGTTTCCTTTTCCATACTCTTCACGCAGTTTTTCCGCGTTGCATTTATTTGCTGTTTTGTATAAAATCAATTCCAGAAAAATTTAAAGCCCTCAATGAAGATCAGTTGTAAGACGCGTTGGGCGGAATATTTTATATTTATTCCAGCAGTTGGCTTGCATCAAATAAATCCGGGAAAGTTGACTGTACCGCTATGCAGAAAGACATGAACTCAGAGGCGACTTCACTGGAATACTGGCGCAACAAACATCCGGAAAAGTTCGCGACGGAAAATGTAATTTTCAGCCATATCCATCGGGGCGATACGATTTTTATCGGCTCAGCCTGTGCCGAACCGCAGCACCTTGTTTCCGGACTGATCCGCTATATCGAATCCAATCCCCACGCCTTTTTCGATACGGAAATCATCCACGTAAGAACCCTCGGCGTCGCCCCGTATACCGAAAAAAAATTCAAACGAAACTTCCGGCACAATTCATTCTTTATCGGCAACCCGACAAGAGACGCCATCAACGCCGGACAAGCGGACTACACACCGATTCTCCTGTCTCAGCTGCCGTCATTGTTTCATAAAGGCCTTGTCCAGGTCGATGTCGCGCTCATCCAGACATCCCCGCCGGACAGGCATGGCCATTTGAGCCTGGGCTTGAGTGTGGATATTGTCAAAGCTGCAGTGGAAAGAGCTTCCTGCGTTATTGCCCAGGTAAACGATCAAATGCCGCGTGTCCATGGAGACTCTTTCCTTTCCATCGACGACATCGACTATCTTTTGCCTTATAACGAACCTCTGCTGGAATATACACCGCAGCCGAATATCGAAGTTACCCGCCGGATCGGGAAAAATATTGCCCGCCTCATTGAGGATGGCGACACACTTCAGGTGGGATACGGCTCCGTCGCCAACTCCATCCTGGAATGCCTTTCCGAAAAGAAACACCTTGGCATCCATACGGAGCTTTTCAGCGACGGCATCGCCAATCTGATGAAAAAAGGAGTTATTGACAACACACGGAAAACTCTCAACAGGGGCAAGTCGGTGGCGTCATTTTGCATGGGACATAAAGACACCTACGATTTTATTCATGACAACCCCGAAATAGAATTCAAATCGATAGACTATACGAACAACCCCCTGATAATTGCCCAGCATGAAAATATGGTGGCCATCAACAGCGCTCTGGAAATTGATCTTACCGGACAGGCCACGTCGGAATCCATAGGTAAGGTCTTTTACAGCGGCATTGGCGGCCAGGCTGATTTTATGCGCGGAGCCGTTCTGGCCCGCAACGGGAAGGCCATTCTTGCCCTCGCCTCTACAGCCGCCAATGACAGCGTCTCCAAGATCACTCCGGCGCTCAGAATTGGAGCCGGGGCGACATTGATTCGCGGCGACATCCATTATGTCGTCACCGAATACGGCATTGCCTACATTCACGGAAAAAGCATCCGCGAACGGGCTATGGATCTGATCGCCATTGCCCATCCCAAATTTCGGCCGTGGCTGGTCGAAGAAGCCAAAAAGGACGGTCTGATCTATCCGGATCAGGCCTTCATACCCGGTGAAAAAGGAAGATATCCCGAGGAGCTGGAAACATACCGGACCACCAAAACCGGGTTTAAGGTATTTTTCCGGCCGATTAAAATCAATGACGAACCTCTTTATAAAGACTTTATCTATTCTCTTTCGGACAACAGTCTGTACCGGCGTTTCATTTCCGCCCGTAAAGATATGCCCCATGAACGTATTCAGGAAATGGTCGTCATCGATTATACGACGGAAATGGCAATAGCGGCCATTGTCGGCGAAGAAGAGAACCAGAAAATCATCGGCATCGGCAGATATTATATTGATGAAAACAGGCATTTTGCGGAAGCTGCCTTTGCCGTCAGAGATGATTACCAAAAGAACGGCATAGCCACCGAACTGCTTTCCTATTTAACCTATCTGGCCAAAAGGCAGGGTCTGCTGGGATTTACGGCGGATGTTCTGGCGGACAACAAGCCGATGCTGCATGTATTTGAAAAGGGCGGCTTTGACATGGCGAAGACAGTCAGCGCCGGCATCTATGAAATGAAAATGGCTTTCAAAGACTGAAAATGACAAAACTGTATATTGATGAAAACATCAAATACCTTTTTGAACCCCGGTCTCTGGCGGTCATCGGCGCCTCCAGGGATAAAAGCAAGATAGGCCACGCGGTGCTGCAGAACGTCATTAACGGCGGATATGCCGGAAAAGTCTACCCGGTAAATCCCGGCGGCGGCCAAATCGAGGGGCGGCAGGTATATCGCAGCATCCTCGACATCGAGGACACGGTCGATACGGCCTGCATTACTCTGCCGGCGGACCGGGTCTATGATGCGGTCCGCTCCTGTGCTGAAAAAAAAGTTAAAAACGCCATTCTCATCAGTTCGGGTTTTTCTGAAGCAGGCAATATTAAGGAAGAAAAAAAAATCGTCAATTATGCCCGCTCCCAGGGAATGCGGATTCTGGGGCCCAATGTATTCGGCGTTTATTCCTCCGAAGCCTGTTTAAACGCCACATTCGTCTCCGGCAAAATTCCTTCCGGTCATTTGGCCATGATCACCCAGAGTGGCGCACTCGGCTTGACGCTGGTCGGTCAGGCTTCGGTCGAAAATATCGGTTTGTCCGCCATTGTCTCCGTGGGCAACAAGTCGGACATTGATGAGTCCGATCTTCTGACATACCTGTGCGATCATGAACCCACCCGCATTATCCTCATGTACATTGAAGGCATCCGCAACGGCGAAAAATTTATTCGAGCAGTACGAACCGCTGCGCTGAAGAAGCCCATAATGGTGATTAAATCAGGCCGTTCCTCCAAGGGCGCACAGGCCGCCGCTTCCCATACCGGTTCTCTGGCGGGTTCGGATGAGGTTTTTGACGACGTCGTCCGCCAGTGCGGCGCGCTGCGCGCGGAAAGCACCAAGGAAGCCTTCAACTGGGCTGTGTTTCATCTGGCCAATCCTCTTCCCAAAGGCAATAACGTTGTTATCATAACCAATGGCGGAGGCGCCGGTGTAATGGCGGCGGATGCCTGCGAAAAGTACGGCGTCAATCTTTACGATGATCCCCAGGAGCTTAAAAGGGTTTTTTCTCCCGCCATACCGGCCTTTGGATCCGCCAAAAATCCGATTGATATCACTGGCCAGGCCAAAGCCTCCGATTTCATCAAGGCGTTCGATGCCGCTTTGGCCGATGACGGTGTTGATACGGTATTCGGCATTTACTGTGAATCCGCACTCTCACCGGCCGACCACCTCGACGCCATCATCGAAGAGAACTTTCAAAAATATAAAAAAAGAGGAAAACTGATTGTTTTTTCCCTTTTCGGCGGGCAGAAAACGGCGGACTACGTGGCTGCGGCGAAAAAAAGGGGAATTCCCGTTTCCGACGACGTTTACGACACCGCCTCCGCGTTGGGCGCCATGTATCGCTATAAGAGCTTCCTGGAAAGTCACGGCGCTTCCGACAAGACAGCCGGAGCCTTGCTGGACATGACCCCCATCTCGGTCATAGTTTCCGAAATAAAAAAGCAGGGAAGGTTTTTCCTCCTCGCCCATGAAGCGCAGGAAGTCATGAATCTGGTTAATGTCGCCATTCCCAAAAGCATTCAAACCCGCACGGTCAAAGGCGCGGTCGATGCCGCCGCCGCCATTGGTTATCCCGTGGTTATGAAGGTCGTCTCCAAGGACATCATCCACAAGAGCGACGCCGGCGGAATCGCCCTGAACCTGGAAAATGAGCTGGAAGTAATCGATGCTTACGGCGCAATTATGCGCAACTGCAAAGAACGCGTACCCGGTGCGGTGATTGAGGGGGTCGATATATCCGAAATGGTTAAACCGGGAACGGAACTGATTGTGGGCGCCAGAAGGGACAATATTTTCGGTCCCATAATTATGATCGGTCTGGGGGGGATTTATGTAGAAGTTATGAAAGACGTATCCTTTCGCTCCCTTCCCGTTTACGCACAGGACGTTATCGGCATGATCAAGGAACTGCGCGCTTATCCTCTGCTGCTGGGAGTACGGGGGGAAAAAACAAAAGATATAACCGCCGTTATCAATGCCTTGATCATCCTGGGAACCATCATCAATCGTTGTCCGGAGATTTCCGATATTGAAATCAATCCCCTGGTTGTCTACGAGCAGGGTGACGGAGTAAAAGCGGTGGATATACGCATTATTCTCGCAAAAAGTGAAGAGAGGTAAAATCAATGGATAAATTCGTCATCACATCCATGCGGCAGAGCGCCGGCAAAACGAGTCTCATTATTGGTCTGGCCAAAGCGCTGGACAAAAAGATAGGGTATTTAAAACCTTTTGGCGCGAGACTGCTCTACAAGAGAAAACGTCTCTGGGACTATGACGCCGCACTGCTGACGAACATTCTTGATCTCGATGAAAATCCGGAAGATATGTGCATCGGTTTTCATCATTCCCAGCTCCTGTACTCGCTTGATGAACAGGCAACGGCGCTGAAATTGCACAATTGTATTGATAATATCCGTGATGGCAGGGAAATGATCTTCGTGGAAGCGGGGAAAGACATCTTTTACGGCACGTCGATCTATCTGGACGCCTTCTCCCTGACCAGGACGCTTGGTGGAAAGCTTCTGATCCTGGTCAGCGGCGATGATGACATCATCACCGACGACATATATTTCCTGGCCAAATACATTCGGCTGGATGACATTGATTTCCTGGGAATTATCATTAATAAAGTGACCAATATCGAGGATTTTAAAACCGTCTATCTGCCCAAGATTGAGCAATTGGGCGTCCCCGTGCTGGGGATAATTCCTTCTATACCGGAGTTGACTTACTTTTCCGCCGGATATCTTGCCGAACGAATGCTGGCAAAAGTCCTGGCCGGCGAATCCGGCCTGAACCGCGAGGTCAGAAATGTTGTGGTCGGCTCCATGGGGACCGACGAAGCTACAAAAAGCCCTTTATTTCAGGGGCATCATCAAGTCCTCATTACCAGCGGCGACCGGAGCGACCTGATTCTGACGTCTTTACGCAACGATGCGGCCGCCGTCGTCCTGACCAACAATATTGTACCGTCTTCCTTCATCCTCTCCATGGCGGATAATTTGGGCATTCCGCTGCTGCTGGTGGCCACAAACACCCATGAAACCGCCAAACTGATATATAAGATTGAACCGTTGCCCACGAGCAGCGATGCGGATAAAATTGCCATCATCGAAAAGATGGTCAAAGAAAATGTAAATCTGAAAGTGTTTACAAACTAAAATTAAAGGAGGGACAGGTAAAATGAAAAAGATGGGTGCGATAATGCGTTGTTTAGTGCTTCTTCTGGTGATCGCCGCCTTTGCGGCTTGTGCATCGACGCCAAAGCAAGCAAGTACCGGTGAAATCATTGACGATTCGGTCATCACAACCAAAATAAAATCGCTGCTGGCGGCGGATGATATTCTCAAGGCATTCCAGATCAGCGTCGAAACGCGCAAGGGCATCGTTCAACTGAGCGGCTTCGTTAACTCTCAAAGTGCAGTGAACAAAGCGGGCAGCATCGCCCGTAGTGTTCAAGGAGTCAAATCGGTCAAAAATGATTTGATTGTGAAGTAAAGAAAGATGAAAAAAAGGAGGCGGGCAATCGAGCCCGCCTTCTGCATTCAGATATTTCTGCCCGGAATACCGGCGTCACCGTTTTCGCACCACTAAACTTCCCACGGAGTAACCCGAACCGAAGGAGCAGATCATGCCGATATCCCCTTTCTTCAGATCTTTATTATGCAGGTGAAAAGCGATGAGCAGCCCGGCCGATGCCGTGTTGCCGTACCGGTCAAGTATTGTCGGCACGTTTTCCTCGTCGTAGTTGTCGCCAAGAAGGCTCTTGACGACTATTTTGTTCATGTTGATATTGGCCTGGTGCAGCCAGTAGCGTTTTACATCTTTAGGCCCCAATCCCAGACTCGCCAGATGCTCGTTGATATGTTTGACGGCGATCGGACCGACTTCCATAAAAGCCTTTTTCCCTGCCTGGTGAAACAGATTGCTCCTGCCAAAGGGGTCTTCGTCGGTAACACGGGATAGATGCCCGAAACTGGAACGGATATTCGTGGAATACCGGGTCAGCGCTTTTGTGCTCAACACTTCGTAGCTGTTGGCCGCAGTGCAGGTTTCCTCGCGCTCCATAACAACCGCCGTACTTACGTCGCCAAAGATAAAGTGATAATCCCGGTCGCAATAATTGATCTGCGGAGTCATCAACTCCGGATTGATGGCTAAAACACAGCTTGCCGAACCGGACATCAGGGCGTCATAGGCGCGGTGGAGACCGAAGGTTGCCGCTGAACAGGCGACAAGCATATCAAAGCCAAAACCTTTTGTGATCCCCAGAGCATTTTGCACTTCAATGGCGATGGCCGGATGAGACCGCTGAGTGTGGCCGCAGGAGACTATTACGGCGTCAATATCGTCGGCCGTTTTTCCGGCTTCATTCATTGCTTCGCGAGCTGAATGCACCGCTATTTCCGCCTGAATACTAAGCTCATCCTCGCTTCTTTCCGGAAACTTCGGCCGCATGCGTCCAATATCCAGAATACCTTCCCGGGTGTATACGTATCTGGATTTTATTCCGGAAGATTTTTCAATAAATCTTTCCGAAGAAAGCGGCATCTCTTCGATTTCCCCCGCCGCGATCTGGGCTGCATGCTCGGCATTGAACCTTTCCGCATAAGCGTTGTAGCTTGCAACCAGTTCTTCATTGGAAACGGAATACGACGGTGTCCAGAGTCCGGAACCGCTGATGACGACCTTAGGGGAAGAATTTGCTGTCATATCTGAATTACCTTTCACATACCAAAAAAAATATTTTGGGTCGGAAACGTATAAGAAAACTTTCCTCGAGTCAATTAAAAAACTTGGAGCGGAAAAATTTCGGCGGGAAAAAGCTGGTTGTATAAAAAGATTCTCCGGAGCAACAACAGTCTGAAACGGGATTTTCATCTCTGCAGCGCCCGCAGCACCAAATTAACCACATGGCCCTTCAAGGCAGAATCACTTTTCGCCCGGCATAACATCGAGACGAATCCTGACGCTCGGTCTTTCCGCCGCTTTACCGGCTATGGCCCGGCGAATCTGCGACGGAGCAACGTTGTATTGCTGCTGGAGAAAAGCGGTGATTACACCGGCCCGTTCAGCGGCCAGACGGATCCTTTCCCGGTACGGCACCCGCGACTCCGCCACTATTTCCAGAAAAATTAAAACCCGTTCCTTTTCTCCAACGACATCCTTGAGGGATTCGAGATTTTTTTTCATCGCTTCCGTCAGAGTCACCGATTTGGGGTCAAAAAACAAAACGGGAACAAACGGCTCGGTTTCCACGCTGACCTTTACCGGTATGTTCAGTGAAGCGCTGAAAAATCTTTCCAGCCAGGCCATTTCTTCACCGGAAAATGTCTGATCCCTTTTTACTTTCAGCTGCAGAAACAACATTGCATCTTTATCCGTAAAGGCGATGGAAAAATCCGTTATTTTCGCAGGTACAAAGATCTCATCAGCTTTTCCGCAGGCTTGACGAACCACGGGGATGATGTTTTTCCGGGCTTCGTCAACCATTTCGACCGGTGATTTGGGTGGAGCAATGACAGATGCAAACTTGACTTCCTGCGGGACCAACCCTCCGGGCTGTACCTTGATTTGATCTACATAAAGCCTGACTTTTTGCTGCAGATTGTTTTCCACTTTCTGTTTGGCCAACTGCAGATCGGAATCTTTCAGGTATTTTACCGTATTGACAACAGCATGTATTTCCAGCGTGCCGTCCGCCGGTTTACGGAATCTGTATGTGGACAGATGGATGCTCTGTTCCCGGTTGAACTGCTGTTTTAAGGACGCCTCAATATCTTTTTTCAACTTGATTTCTGAAACACCCTGATAAAGGGTGTAAATAAGGGGAATGGAGATGGCCAGAAGAACGGAAGACAGAAAAACGAGGCGACGCTTCAGTTTTTTAACATCCTCCTCGCCGGTCATTCGGGGGCGAAACCCATATAAATAAACGATCAGACAGGTGGAAAGAACAATAGCGACGAAGTTGGTGAAAAACAGAAAAAAGGCGCCGGCGGCGATTGTCAGGTTCCAGTTTCCCAAACCGAACCCTGTTACACTCAAGGGTGGTATGACGGCAGTGGCAATGGCAACACCGGGAACAATGGTCAGATAGTTCTTTTTGGTGCAGATAGCCGAAGCGCCTGTTGTTCCGGCCAGAAAAGCAATCAACAGGTCAAAAACATTGGGCTTCGTTCTGGCGGCAATCTCGGGGGTAACCTCATTCAGAGGGGAAAGATAGGAAGCTGCAGCGGCGATTAAGATCGTTAAAAAAACACCGACTATAATCTTGCGGCTGGATTTCGCCCAGAGGAACGAATCCCCGGTTATAAAAGAAAAGCCGAAACTCAAAAACGGCCCCATCAACGGCGAGATCAGCATGGCGCCGATGATGACCGGAACACTGTTGATGAGAAGTCCACACAGGGCGATGAGGTTGGCCAAAGTGAGGACAAGGAGATAACCAATGGAAATATCCACTTCTCCGTAAATATCTTTGATGATCTCCTTATGGTTGACAACGGGATATTTATCGATCAGCCATTTCTTGATCAAATATTTCATCTTTTTCAACGGGCTCGCATCCATGGGACACCTCCATTGACCGGGGATATTTGAAAGATTGATCTTGAATGACTCGTTTGTTCAATTAATATCAGCAAACTAAAGAATTATTTTATCAATTATTTTTCATAATTACTATCTTATTTATGATTTTGAATACCTTTTGTGCAGCCAACCTCCGCCACGCCCGGCCGCCGGCAGAAGCATATTGTCGCTGAAGAGAGGAAGATAAAAAGAATATATGGTTAATGAGCTGCTGCTTGATTTCTTTATCCCTTACATGTAAGTAAATTCATCACCGGCATGAGAAATGGAAGTGAACAATGTACAGCGCGACCGACGAAAATAAAATTCATCAAGAATTAACCGGCTTGATTTCGCTGATAAAAAAATTGCGGGCGCCGGACGGTTGTCCGTGGGACAGAAAACAAAAGCAGGAAGATATCGGCAAATACATCCTGGAAGAGTCCTATGAGGTAATTGAGTCTCTGGAAGCCGGGGATCAACAGGCTATCGCCGAAGAGCTGGGTGATCTGCTTTTTCAGATCCTGTTTCTGGCGGAAATCGGGGAAGAGTCCGGCGCATTTACCCTCAATAGTATAATGAAGGGGGTTCGGGAAAAGATGATCCGTAGGCATCCCCACATATTCGGCAATGTAAAGGTGAATTCCGCTGAAGAAGTCAAGGATAACTGGCAGCAGATTAAGAAGAACGAACGGAGCGCAAAAAGAAGCGCAGACAATCTGTTTCACCACATACCGCGTTCCCTGCCCGCCCTGAAAAGGGCGCAAAAAATCACCTCTCTGGCTGCCGTGTATGGTTTTGACTGGGGAAATACGGCGGAAGTACTCGAAAAATTTAAAGAAGAATTAAACGAATTCGATGATGCCCTGAGCAAAGATAATTCGCTGGCCATCGAAGAAGAATTAGGCGATTTATTTTTCACTCTGGTTAATTTAAGCCGCTTTCTTAAAGTCGACTCGGAAACTGCTTTATCCAGAACAACCAACAAGTTTTTACGGCGTTTTGCTTATATCACCGATGAACTGGCCAGGGACGGTAAAACTCCGGAGCAGGCCACGCTGTCCGAAATGGACGATTTATGGGAAAAAGCAAAACGAAACGGGATTTAAAATGGATTATTTCCTCTGTGTTTTAGGGATGGTTCTTATTATCGAAGGTCTGCCTTATTTCCTCTTTCCCGAAAAGCTGAAGATTTACATGATGAAGATGGTTGAAATACCGCCCGCCACTTTACGGTTTTTAGGCATATCCGCCATGCTTGCCGGTTTGGTACTGCTTTACTTCGGCCGCCGCTGAACTTTTCCATTTCCAAATCAAGCGCTACCTTTGTTGGCGTCGTCGTCGGTTTCCTCAACGTATAAATAATACGCCTCGTCGCCTCCTCCTAGCCGCCGCGGTATCATCATTGATTTGGAAATGGAATTAAATTCCATTGACATAACCGGTTTAATCTGATTACTTGCCGCAACTTCATAATTTTCAATAAAAGGCCATGGAATTAAAAGATTTTTATTACAATTTACCGGAGGAACTGATCGCCCAGCAGCCTCACGCACAAAGAGACGGCTCCCGCATGTTGAGGCTGAACCGCACCAGCGGTGAAATTACCGATTCTACTTTTTCCCGTCTGCCGCAATTGCTGGAAAAAGGCGATGTTCTGGTTATTAATAATTCCAAGGTTATTCCGGCCCGGCTCTTTGGTAAAAAATGCACGGGAGCCTCCCTGGAAATTCTGCTCCTGACCAGAAAAGAAAGCCCCGAAGCCGCTGAAGTATGGGAAGTGCTGCTGCGGCCGGGCAAAAGGATAAAAGAAAATGACGTCATTATTTTAAACGACGACTGCGAAGCGAAAGTCTTATCCCGCATATCGGGGAAAAAATGGCTGCTCCAGTTTAACTGCAGCAAAAGCTTTGAAGATTATTTGAATATCCACGGCCGGGCGCCTTTGCCTCCTTATATTAAACGCAAAAACGGCGGCGAACAATTTGTAGAGGATCTGGAACGTTACCAAACTGTTTATGCCCGGAGTCCGGGCTCCATTGCCGCGCCCACCGCCGGCCTGCACTTCACGGAAGGAATTATAACAACGCTGCGGGCCCGAGGTGTTTCCATCGCGCCCATTACCCTCCACGTGGGCTACGGCACTTTCCTGCCCATCGAGGCCGGCTGCGTGGAGGATCATGTAATGGAGTCGGAATATTACGAAATTAATTCAGAATCAGCAGACATCATTAACAATGCCCGACGCGTCATTGCTGTCGGAACGACGTCGACCAGGACGCTGGAGAGCATTGCCGATGAAAAAGGTCTGGTACAAGCAACGAGCGGTTTTACCAGTCTCTTCATTTATCCGGGGTACAAATTTCGCCGGGTAAACGGGCTTCTAACCAATTTTCATTTGCCTCAGTCGTCGCTGTTCCTGCTCGTCTGTTCATTTGCCGGAATTGATTTAATTAAAAGATCCTATCAGCATGCCGTTGATAGCCGCTATTTCTTTTACAGTTACGGCGACTGTATGCTGATTCTATAGGGGAAGAATGCCGTTCCAATATAATCTGATCAAAAAGGATCCCCATTCTGCGGCGCGGCGGGGAAAGATGACCACCGCACACGGCGTTGTGGATACACCCGCCTTCATGCCGGTGGGCACCCAGGCGACGGTTAAATCGCTGACTCCGGAGCAAATTCGAGCTTGCGGAGCTCAAATAATTTTAGGCAATACATATCATTTATATCTGCGTCCCGGCCATGAAACCATCAAAAAAATGGGGGGGCTCCATACGTTCATGAACTGGCCCGGACCCATTCTCACCGACAGCGGCGGTTTTCAGGTTTACAGTCTGGGGAAATTAAGAAAAATTACGGATGACGGGGTGATTTTCCAATCGCACATTGACGGCTCCAAACATCTTTTGACGCCAAAGAAAGCTTTGGAAATTCAGGAAGCTCTCGGTTCCGATATCATGATGTGCCTCGATGAATGCACGCCCTACCCGGCCACATACGCCGAGACGCAAAAATCACTGGCTTTAACCACGCAATGGGCAAAACTATGCAAAGAAGCCAAAACTGATTCTCATCAGGCGCTCTTCGGCATCGTTCAGGGTGGAACCTATCTGGACCTGCGCCGGCGGGCGGTGGAAGAAATTCTCCCCCTCAACTTTGACGGTTACGCTTTGGGCGGTGTAAGCGTCGGTGAACCCAAAGAGATAATGTATGCCATTGCAGAAACTGCCACTCCTCTGCTGCCGGAAGACAAACCCCGCTATCTCATGGGCGTCGGTACCCCGGATGATATCGTCTACGGCGTCTCCTGCGGCATTGACATGTTTGACTGTGTTATGCCCACGCGCTCGGCCCGCCACGGATTATTGTTTACAAATTCAGAAAAGATTGTTATAAAAAACGCCCGTTTTCGGGAAGATGATGCTCCGATTGACGAAACATGCGACTGTTACACATGTAGAAATTTTTCCCGGGCTTATTTACGGCATCTCTACATTGCCGGCGAAATACTGGCAATGGTGTTAAATACGATTCATAATGTCCACTACTACATGCGTCTTCTGGAACAAATCAGGGCAGCATTGGAAAAAGATAGTTTCACTCAATTTCAAAACACGTTTATGAAGAAAGAAGGAGGAGTTTAAATTGACGTCTTTAGCTTATGCAATGGGCAGTAATCCGAATGCAACCGGCGTAGCAGGCGGCGGTGATTGGGGTTTTATCCTTACTATGGTAATTATCTTTGGTATTTTCTATTTTCTTATCATCCGGCCGCAACAGAAGAAGCAGAAAGAATTAAAAGCAATGATCGATAATCTGGCCTATGGCGACACGGTAATTACCACGGGCGGGATCTACGGCAAGGTAAGCGGCATCGCTGATGCCGTAATCACGCTGGAAATTGCCGATAAAGTCAAAATCAAAGTCACCCGCAGTGCTATTGGAGCCGTTACACAAAAAGCGGGGGCTCCGGCGTCCAAGGAATAAATCAGAAAGGAACAATTAATGATAAAATCTTTGAAAATCAGGCTAGCGATAACGGCTGTTGTTTGTCTTGCTGCGCTCTACTTTTTGGTGCCGACTTTCTTTACCCAGATTCCTTCCCCCTGGAACGAATATTTCCCCAAAGAAAAAATTCATCTCGGTCTTGATTTGCAGGGTGGAATGCATCTGGTGCTGGAAGTTGACGCCGATAAGGCTTTGGAATCCATGGTCGAAAGAATATCGGTGGATCTGAAGGAATCACTCATGGCCGACAAAGTTCGTTTCCGGAGAGTAGAACGAGTCAAAGGTGCTGTTATTTCTCTGGAACTGACCGAGGCAGCGGGCAAGACTGCTTTGGAAAAAATTCTCAATGAACAATACCCCGACCTGGAAATCGCCTCATCGTCAACGCGCGAGGGCGGCATGCTGGTCGATCTGAAAATAAAAGATAAAAGAGCTGTTGAACTCAAAAAGCTGACGATTGAGCACAGTCTGGAAACAATTCGCAACAGGGTCGATCAGTTCGGCGTCGCCGAACCGGAAATAATTCCGGAAGGAGACAATCGCATTCTGATCCAGTTGCCGGGCATCAAGGACCCGGAAAGAGCCAAAAACCTCATCGGTAAAACAGCCCTGCTCGAGTTTAAAATCGTCGATGACGAAGCCTCGCTCGAGGAAGCTCTGCGGGGCAACATTCCGGAAGGAGACGTAATCGCCTACGGTACACGCACCGACAGGTCAACCGGCCAGAGAGGAACACAGCCGTATCTTCTCAAAAACAAAGCGCTCCTGACCGGAGCATCTCTGGAAACTGCCAAGGTACAAATTGCCGACCGCTATGGGGAACCAAATGTTTCGCTGAAATTCAATTCCCAGGGCGCGGCTGATTTTGAACGGATCACCGGAGAAAATGTACGCCGGCGTCTGGCCATTGTTCTGGACGGCGTCGTACACAGCGCACCGGTTATTCAGGAGAAAATCTCCGGCGGACAGGCGCAAATCACCGGTACCTTCACCATGGACGAAGCGCGTGACTTAGCCATCGTTTTGCGCGCCGGCGCTCTGCCGGCGCCGGTCAATATTCTGGAAGAAAGAACCGTTGGTCCTTCACTGGGCAGTGACTCGATCCAGCAGGGCATTATGGCGACGATTATCGGTTCTCTATTCGTTATTTTATTCATGATCGTCTATTACCGACTCTCCGGGGCGGTCGCCGATTTTGCTCTCATTATCCAGATATTGCTGATTCTGGCGGTGCTGGCAGCCCTGCGGGCGACGCTTACTCTGCCGGGCATCGCGGGTATGCTTCTCACCGTCGGCGTCGCCGTCGATGCGAACATTCTGATCTTTGAAAGGATCCGCGAAGAACTGCGGGCGGGAAAGACCGTTCGCCTGGCCGTCGATACGGGCTACGACAGAGCCTTTATTACCATTGTCGACACCCACATTGCCGGCATCATCGCCGCCATTATTCTGATGTTTTTCGGAACAGGCCCGATCAAGGGATTCGCGACAACCACGATTATCGGCCTTGTATTCAGTCTTTTCAGCGCCATTTTCGTAACCAGAGTGATTTTTGAATACTTTACCTGGAACTACAATATTAAGAAGTTGAGCATTTAAAATTTCAAGCACGGGCAGGAGATATAGAGTATGAGCATGGAGTTGATAAAACCGGGCATCAACATAGATTTTGTCGGAAAAATGAAGTATGCGATGGCGTTTTCCGCCATTTTAATTATCATCGGCATCGGGTCTGTAATTTTTCACGGCGGCTTTAATCTCGGCATCGATTTTGCGGGTGGGTCGATCATTCAAGTCAAATTTTCGAAAAACGTTTCCGCCGATCAGATTCGGGAATCCTTCAAATCAACAAAACTCGAAAACAGCATGATTCAGCAGTTCGGCGTCAACGAATTTTTGATCCGGACGCACGAAACCTTCTCCGATCAAAAGATGCTGGCCGTCAATGTGGAACAACCGCTGGGTGCAGCTTTCGGTAAAGATTTTGAAATCCGGCGCGTGGAAGTAGTCGGCGCCAAAGTCAGCTCCGATTTCCGGAGCAAGGCTATTATTGCTATTATTCTTTCCTGGCTGGCCATCCTGATTTATGTCACTTGGCGCTTTGAGTTTCGCTACGCAATGGGAGGCATCCTTGCTCTGGTTCATGACACATTGATCGTTATCGGCGCAGTTTCCATTTTGAACATGGAGTTCACGATCAACATTCTCGCCGCCCTTGTCTTTGTTATCGGGTTTTCCATCAACGACACTATTGTTACCCTGGACAGAATCCGGGAAATCGTCAAAAGAAACCCCAAACAGAAACTGGGCGACATCATTAACCTGGCCATCAATGAGACTCTCAGCAGAACCATCTTAACCTCGCTGACCGTTTTTCTCACCCTTTTGGCCTTGTACATTTTCGGCGGCGCAGTTATCCGGGATTTTACCTTCGCCCTGCTCGTCGGCACAATTGTCGGCACCTATTCGACGATCTACATAGCCTGCACCAGCGTTCTGCTTTTTGAGAAGATGCGGTTGCCCAAAATGGCGGGGAAAAAGTAAATTGTCACCGTTAGCCTCAGCCGGCTTCACCGTTTTTATTTTACTGTTGTTTGCCGGCATGTATTTGTCTCTGGTTGGTTTACCGGGCACAGTGGTCATCTTTGCCGATGTGCTTGCGTACGCCGCCTTTACCGGTTTTGACCGTGTAGGCATTAAAATCCTGTTATTTCTTCTGTTTTTTTCTATAATAGCAGAAGTAATAGATGTCTTTCTGGGCATGACCGGTGCGTTGACGCCCATACCTTCAAAAAATATGTTTTTTGCGTCGATGAGTGGAGCCGTGGTCGGCATGTGCATTTTAACCCCGGTTTTATACGGCCTGGGCACTTTTGGAGGATTTTTTTTAGGCTGCCTGATCGGAATTCTTTTTGCGGAATTTCTCCGGCAGTCGGAACTGGAAGCTCCATTCAAGGCATCCACCCGTGCTATTTTTATTATGATTGGAGGAAAGATGGCCAAGGGATCAGTTGCGCTGGTGATGATTCTTCTCTCCTTAGCCAATATTTATTCATAGAAAGATGGACATGGAAAAAGATAACACGAAAACACGAACAAAATCAAAGATACAGGAATATGTAGAAGCTATAATTATCGCTATTCTGATAGCTTTGTTTCTCCGCACCTTCGTTATCCAGGCCTTTAAGATACCTTCGCGGTCGATGGTTCCGACACTGCTGGTCGGAGATCACCTGCTCGTCAACAAATTCATTTACGGGGTGAAAGTTCCCTTTCTAAGAAAAACTCTCATTCCTGTCACCGATCCGGAAAGAGGAGATATCATCGTCTTCATTTATCCCAAGGACCGCTCCAAGGATTTTATCAAACGGGTCATCGGTGTCGGCGGCGATACCATTGAAATAAAAAACAAAAAAATATTTCTCAACGGCAGGGAATATACCGACTCACACGGAATATACAGTGATAATGTTATTTATCCCGGCTCCATCCAGCCGCGCGACAATTTCGGTCCGGTTACCGTCCCGCAGGGGGAGCTCTTTGTTATGGGTGACAACCGTGATGAGAGCGCGGACAGCCGCTACTGGGGTTTTGTCGATTTGCAGGATGTTGAAGGTAAAGCCCTGATTATTTACTGGTCGTGGAACCGTGAAGAAACCAATGTGCGCTGGGGAAGATTGTTTAACCTGCTGCGGTAGATCAATTCATACAGGCTGATCAAAAAGGTTCAGATGCAAGGCATCGCAAAAACCGATTCGCGAAGCGTATATAGAAATACGTTGAGCGATAAGGTTTGCGGCGTAACGCCGCAGATGAGCCTTTTTCAACAGCCTGTTAGAAGGCCGATATCACCATCGCCACCGACAGGCCGTTGAGGATAACGACCGTTGCCCACGATATGATGTTCATCAATGCGCCGTTAACGTATTTCCCCATGATGCGCTTATCATTGATTAAAAGCAGCATGAAAATTAAAACAAACGGCAGCAGCAGTCCGTTGATGACCTGGGAATAATACATGATGGCAATCAGCGGCACATTCGGCAGCAGAATGATTCCCGCACCCAGAAAAATCATCAGGGAATATAAGCCGTAAAACTGCGGCGCCTCCACAAACTTGGTGTTCAGGCTCGATTCCCAGCCAAATGCCTCACAAATTGTATAAGCTGTTGACAGCGGCAAAATTGAAGCCGCAAATAAAGAAGCGTTTAACAAACCAAAGGCGAACAGCAAACTGGCGTAGGAGCCGGCCAGCGGAGCCAGCGCCAGGGCCGCATCCTTGGCGGTTTCAATCTTCAGACCGTTGTGAAATAATGTCACGGCGCAAAGCATGATAATAAAAAATGCCACCACATTAACGGTGATCGAACCGAAAATGACGTCCATCCGCGCATACTTATAACTTTCAGCTTTCAGGCCTTTGTCGACAATGGACGACTGCAGATAAAATTGCATCCACGGGGCGATGGTGGTTCCGATGATGCCGATGGCCATCGTCAGCATGCCGGAATCAAAATTCATGGTCGGCGTAAGCGACGCCGCTCTTATTTCCGACCAGTTGGGTTGGACCAGGAATCCCGATACGATATAAGAAAGATAGAATATGCAAGCCAGCAAAAAGGCTTTTTCCACCGATTTATAGCTTCCTTTTACCACCAGCCACCAAACGAAGAACGCGCCGAAAGGCACGGAAACATACTTACTGACGCCGAATATTTCCATACTGGCGGCGACACCGGCGAATTCGCAAAGCGTATTTCCGAGGTTGGCCAAAAGCAGAATTATCATCAGATAAAATGTGATTTTTGCACCGAAACGCTCCCGGATCAGATCGGAAAGGCCTTTGCCGGAGACGACTCCCATCCGGGCGCACATTTCCTGAATGACGATTAAAGCCACAGTTACAGGAATGAGGATCCAGATCAAACTAAAGCCGTAATGGGCCCCGGCCAGAGAATAAGTTGTAATACCACCGGCGTCGTTGTCCACATTGGACGTAATGATCCCGGGACCGATAAGCGCAAAAAACAACCCCAGTTTCCAAAGGCCGGTTTGCAGCAATTTTTTCCAAAGCTGTTCGATTTTATCCATTTTTTTCCCGACTGCGTTCTCATTTTATACCATTTCGATTTCAAAGGATAACGCGGCGGCAAGGAGGAGGCTCCGCAGGCGTATTTCAAATACGTCGAGGAAGCCGACGACGCTGCCAACAAAGTTAGCCAAAGAAAGCGAATTGGTATTACTTCCCTAAATGCGGCGCTACTACATCCAGCAGATTTCTAAACATTACTGTTCCCTGCATCTTATCATCGTCGTCGACAACCGGTATCGCCGGCAAACCATATTTGGCGAAATGATCAGCGATGGTATCATCTTTATCATCAAGTTTTAGTGAAATAATCCGCTCATCCATGATTTCTTCGAGTGTAGTCCCGGAATCAGCAAGGATCAGATCACGTAATGTCACGACTCCCAGCAGGTGCTCCTGTTCATCGGTAATGTAAACATAGTAAACTATATCAACATCGGCCGCTTCCGTACGCAGTATCTCCATCACCTCACCGACGGTCATCTGCGGACGGAAACTCACGTAAGACGTGGTCATCATACCACCGGCTTCTCTTTCGGGATGGGCCAGAAGTTCCTTGACGTCGTCGGCAATATCCTGCTCCATCTCATTTAAGATTCCCTCCGCCTTGGCTTTGGGCAAATCACCCAACAGGTCCGCAGCTTCGGAAAGCGACATTTCTTCTATAATATCGGAAGCTTCTTCCGAATCGAGATCATTGATCAGGCTCACCTGAATTTTGGGATCAGTCTCTTCCAGTGTTTCCGCCGCCGTCTCCACGTCAAGGGACTGGAACACGGCTTTGCGCTGCTTGATATCCAGATCTTCAAGAATATCGGCAAGATCCGCCGGATGAATTTGACTGAGCCTGTTCTGAGTAATGCTCAGCTGCAAACGATCAGGCGAAAGCAGCGGCTGCACCAGTTTCCAGGAGATAAACTGATCGGGCAACTGATAATCAAAAAGCCCCTGGAATATGAAATCCATCGCTTTTGTTATGCCTATCCGGCGAATCAAACCGCGAAAACCGACGTCCACGTGAACCAGGTGTAATCCGGTCATTATTTCCAAAAACTGGAGATCATTTACCCGCCGTATTTTCGCTCCGTCGGTATCGACAATCTGCTTATCCAACAGATCATCCCGCAGTAAAAGCTCATTCGCCCCTAAATTTAATTCCATCAATTTATCTGCTGAACCGGGGGCGACAATTATATTTTTCTCCACCTCGACAACATTTTCCCAGGACAGAAAAAGAGGTTTTTCCTTCTGGGCGGAGCCAAGGGTTAAACCGGTCGCCAAGGGATAAGGTTCTAAAAATTCGGCAGTTATATCGAAAACACGGCCAAGCTCTTTGCCCGTTTGTTCAATAATTTTTTTCCCCAGGAGCTCACTTAGAAACAGAAATACCTGGGGCTCGCCGCTTATTGCCATATTCCCGGCCTCCTCTTCGTCATTCGGCCCTATATCATTATTCATTTTTAAACAAAAGTACTTTTGATTTTTTTGCCTTGACTCCGGTGATGCTTCGTTGTATGAAAACGCCAGTTTTACGCCTTTAAAGTTAATCCGGTGAGATTGAAAAGGGAACTGATCATGAAAGAATCTTCCAAAAAGTTGACAAGCCTTTCTCCGTTAAGGGGGAAGGCTTTTTTTTTGCGCATTATTCCTGTTGAAATTGGCCCGTTGAAATTGTCTTTAATCTAATCGGCTTATGGAGATTGGAGGAAACAACCGCCTATGGTAGAAAACAAAAACGCTAAAGTAGTTATGGACAGGGAGGTTATCGACCGGTCTCTGACCCGGATCGCCTACGAAATTCTGGAAAAGAATAAAGGCACGGGTAACCTCGTTTTAGTCGGCATTCGAACCGGCGGAATTTATCTTGCACAGAGACTGCAGAAAATAATCTCCAGCATCGAGGGGGTGGAAATCCCGTTGGGCGTTTTGGATATCACCCTCTACCGCGATGACATCTCCATCTCCAAGAAAAAGCCGAGCCTGGGAAAGACGCAGATTCCTTTTTCCCTTGACGGTAAGAAAGTCGTCCTTGTTGATGATGTGCTGTTTACCGGCCGAACCATCCGCGCCGCGATGGACGCCTTGATCGACTTCGGACGCCCCAAAATGATTCAACTGGCTGTTTTGATTGACCGCGGCCATCGTGAACTACCGATTCGAGCCGATTTTGTCGGGAAAAACCTCCCCTCCTCCCTGTGGGAAGATGTCGCCGTTCATCTGGTGGAAAAAAGTGGTATTGATGAAGTTGTTATTGAAGAGGATACTTAGAATAAATGTTTAAGGCTTTTTTATGAAATTTGAAAGAAAAGATATACTGGGCATTAAGGATCTTGCAGTTGAAGAAATAGAGCATATTCTGGAAACAGCCGAATCCTTTTTAGAAATTTCTACCCGTGAAATCAAGAAGGTACCGACGCTGCGCGGCAAGACCGTCATTAACCTGTTTTTTGAGGCCAGCACCCGAACGAGAACATCCTTTGAAATCGCCGGAAAAAGACTGAGTGCCGATACTGTGAATATTTCCGCCTCCACCAGCTCCGTCGTCAAGGGAGAAACTCTCATTGATACGGCGCGCAATCTGGAAGCCATGAACCCCGATGTGATAGTTATCCGGCACAGTGCCGCCGGCGCCCCGCATCTGCTGGCAACACTGGTCAAACAATCCATCATCAACGCCGGCGACGGCTCTCATGAACATCCCACCCAGGCGCTGCTCGATATGATGACGATCAAAGAAAAAAAGGGAGGCTTTGCCGGGTTAAAGGTAGCCATCGTCGGCGATATCGCGCACAGCCGCGTCGCCCGTTCCAATATTTACGGTTTGACTAAAATGGGCGCCGAGGTTGTTCTGGCTGGTCCGGCGACAATGATGCCCCGCGACGTTCAACAAATGGGCGTCAAAACGTATACTCAACTGGAAGAAGCCATCGGCGGCGCCGATGTCGTCATGATGCTGCGCATTCAACTCGAACGCCAGAAGCAGAATATCTTCCCGTCGCTGCGGGAATATTCCCGACATTACTGTCTGAACAGCCGCAACATCAAGCTGGCCCAAAAAGATGCCATCGTCATGCATCCCGGCCCTATTAACCGGGGGGTGGAAATATCACCGGACATCGCCGATGACCTTTCCCGCTCGGTAATTCTCGATCAGGTAAATAAAGGCGTGGCGGTCCGAATGGCCCTGCTTTATTTACTCTCTGGAGGCAACGAATGAAGTTACTTTTAACCGGAGCCAGGATAATCGATCCTGCTCAGAAGATAGATGGAATTTCCGATATCCTGCTCGAAGGCGGGAAAATCACCAAAATCGGCGCTGATCTTCTTCAGCCGGAAAATTCCCGGGATGCAGAAATCATTGAACTTGCCGGAATGATTCTTACTCCCGGCCTGATCGACATGCACACCCACCTGCGCGAACCGGGACAGGAATACAAAGAAACCATCGCCACCGGAACAAGAGCGGCCGTGGCCGGCGGTTTTACATCGATCGCTTGCATGCCGAATACCGATCCCGTCAATGACAACCGATCAATTACCGAATTTATCAAAAGAAAAGCTATGGAGGCCAATCTCGCCAATGTTTACCCGATCGGCAATATCAGCCGAAATTGTGCGGGTCAGCAGTTAACGGAATTCTGGGATCTGAAGGAGGCGGGAGTGGTGGCCCTTTCCGACGACGGCAAGCCGGTCATGGACGCCGCCCTGATGCGTCACGCCCTGGAATATGCTTCGTCACTCGACCTGCCCGTCATCCCCCATTGTGAAGACATTCATCTTTCCGCCGGCGGCCTGATGAACGAAGGGTATTATTCCACGATACTGGGATTGCGCGGCATCCCGTCAATCGCCGAAGAAGCGATGACGGCCCGTGACATTTTGATCGCCGAATATACTAAGTCTCACGTACACATCGCCCACGTCAGCACGCGGGGTTCCGTCCGGATCATTCGCGAAGCCAAAAAGAGGGGCGTAAAAGTGACCGCGGAAACCGCCCCGCACTATTTCACCCTGACCGATGAAGCGCTGCAAACATACAGCACCAACCTGAAAGTCAATCCACCGCTGAGAAGCGCCGCCGATGTGGCCGCCATTAAAGAAGGATTGGCCGATGGAACCCTGGATGCGATTGTCACCGACCATGCGCCGCATGCCCGTACGGATAAAGAGCTGGAATTTGAATACGCCGCCAACGGCATCAGCGGCCTGGAAACATCGCTTGGCCTGAGCCTGCGTCTTGTCGACGAAGGTATTCTTTCCCTGCCGGAATTGATAGCCAAAATGAGCCTCAACCCCGCACGCATCCTGAAACTGCCGAAAGGCACTCTGGAAACGGGCGCGGACGCCGACATCACAGTGATTAATCCGCAATTAAACTGGATGGTGAACGTGAAAACTTTTTGCTCGAAGGGCAAGAACTCTCCCTTTCACGGCTGGAAAATGCGGGGAAAAGCCGCTTTGACCATTGTCGGCGGAGAAATCAAATACGATGGGCGCTAGAGAAAGCCTCAAGACGACCGGATTCGTTCTGCGCACTCTTAATTACGGCGAATCAGATCTCATCGTAACCTTTTTCAGCAGTGATTTCGGAAAACTAAAAGGTATAGCCAAAGGCGCCAAGCGCAGCAAAAAGAGGTTCGCCAACGTCTTTGAACCTTTTTCCCTGACCAATATTATCTTCACCCGCAAGAGCCGCGATATGCTTGCTTTCATCGATGCCTGTGAAATCGTTGATCATTACGATTCCGTCCGGCTTGATCTGGAAAAAACTCTGATTGCTTCTTATTTTATCGATCTTACCGACCATTTCAGCCCGGAAGGGAAGAAAAACGAAAATATTTTTGAACTTCTGCAAACCTTTTTATCTTTGCTGGGCAAAGAAAAAGCATCTGATGCCCTGGTGCGTTTTTTTGAAATACGCCTGTTGAAACTCGCGGGATTTGAACCGGCCCTGGACAACTGCATCGTCTGCAAAAAACCACTGGCCAATGGCAATGCCTATTATTTTCACGCTCAGGAAGGTGGAATTAAATGCGCCCAGTGCGCCAGACCCGAGCTCTACGGCCAATCCGTTTCCGCAGGAGCCATCCGGACATTACTTCTGGGCAGGGATATGGATGTGGAAAAAATTAAATTAATCGCGCTGTCCGGTTCTCTGGCGGCGGAATCCCGCAATATTCTCGTCGGCTTTATTACGCACGTGCTCAACCGCGAGGTAAAGTCGCTCCGGGTTATGGAACAGGTCAGGAAGCTCTGCACATAATTTTCTGCGGATAAAAAAGGGAGACATGCTGTTATCTTCTCCCTTTCGTCTTCCGCAAATATTAATTACGTAATGTCAGCAGATTTCCACTAATCTGAGGTCAAAGGTTAGTTCCAGTCCAGCCAGGGGGTGGTTTGCATCAAGTGTTACATGTGTATCCGATACTTCCGTGATCATTACCGGGAATACGTTGCCGTCGTCCTGGGCGAGTTCCAGCCGCATTCCTACTTCCGGTGTGATATCTTCCGGAACATCGCTTCTGTCTATAGAAACTACCATCTCTTCTTTACGCTTGCCGTAGGCGTCATCAACCGGAATGATCACACTTTTCGTTTCTCCTACTTTCATCCCGATGATCGCTTTTTCAAAACCGGGAATCACTTCTCCGTTGCCAATGATAAACTCCAATGGTGAAACGCCGCAGTCGCACCCGTGCTCATCACATTCGGAAGAATCAAAAATGTCCCCCCCTTCAAACCGCCCGGTATAATGAACCTTTACCTTATCCCCCTTCTTTGCCTTTACCATTTATTTGTCCGCCTTTCGCTTTTTTGTTTTTTGCCTATAA
>Ga0302250_1000353_pt1 | contig 48858 bp, 39 predicted proteins | sample AAG_RA_Asp_MG_FD_193536 | JGI IMG/M metagenome (GOLD analysis project Ga0302250, IMG submission 193536) | Enriched activated sludge microbial communities from anaerobic digester in WTTP, New Holstein, Wisconsin, United States - AAG_RA_Asp | ecosystem: Engineered > Bioreactor > Anaerobic >...
CCGGGAGGCCGGGGTGCCGGTGCGGGAGGTGTCGGAGATCACGGGGTTTCCCGAGTGCCTGGACGGCCGGGTGAAGACCCTGCACCCCGCCGTGATGGGAGGCATCCTGGCCCGGGGAACGGCCGAGGACCAGGCGACCCTGAAGGAACTCGGCATCGGACCGGTGGACCTGGTGGCGGTGAACCTGTATCCCTTCCAGGCGACCATCGCCCGTCCCGGCGTGACCCTCGAGGAGGCCATCGAGCAGATCGACATCGGGGGGCCCTCGATGATCCGCGCCGCAGCGAAGAACCACGACCGGGTCACCGTGGTGGTGGATCCGGGGGACTACGACGCGGTGCTCCGGGAGATCCGGGATCGGGGCGACACGGCGATCGAGACCCGGAAGCGCCTGATGGTGAAGGTCTTCACCCACACGGCCCTCTACGACGCCGCCGTGGCGGGGTTCTTCGGCGGCGGCCGGGAGGGACTGCCGGAGGTCTTCCTGGCGGGCGGGCGGAAGGCGCTGGACCTCCGGTACGGCGAGAACCCGCACCAGAAGGCCGCGGTCTATCTTCCCGACCGTCCCACGGGCATCCTCGGGGCGATGCAGCGCCAGGGCAAGGTCCTGTCCTACAACAACCTCGTGGACATGGAGGCCGCCTGGCAGCTGGTCCGGGAGTTCGACGGGCCGGCGGTGGCGATCATCAAGCACACCAATCCCAGCGGCGCCGGGGTGGACGGGGAGTCCCTGGCCCGGGCCTACGAAAAGGCCCTGGCGACGGACCCGGTCTCGGCCTTCGGGGGCATCGTGGCCCTGAACCGGGAGGTGGACGAGGCCCTGGCCCGGCGCCTGGCGGAGCACTTCTACGAGGTGGTGCTGGCCCCGCGGATGTCCGCCGCGGCCCTGGAGGTCCTGGCGGCGAAGAAGAACCTCCGGGTGATGGAGATGGGGGACGGCTTCTTCGACCCCCTGCCCCGGCTGGTGGCGAAGGACCTGTCGGGGGGGCTGCTGGTCCAGGAGTCCGATCCCCGGGCCGACGAGGTCCGGGCCGGACGGGTGGTCACCCGGAGGGCCCCGGAGGAAGGGGAATGGGCCGCCCTGGAGATGGCCTGGAAGGTCTGCAAGCACGTGAAGAGCAACGCCATCGTGTTCGCCCGGGCCGACCGGACGGCGGCCATCGGCGCGGGGCAGATGAGCCGGGTGGACTCGGCCCGGCTGGCGGGGGTCAAGGCCGCCGATCGGGGGATCCCGCTCCAGGGGACGGCCGTGGGCAGCGACGCCTTCTTCCCGTTCCCCGACGGGCTGGAGGAGGTGGCCCGCCTCGGGGCCACCGCGGTGGCCCAGCCCGGAGGATCGGTGAAGGACGCGGAGGTCATCGCGGCCGCCGATCGCCTGGGCATCGCGATGGTCTTCACGGGACGGCGGCATTTCCGGCACTGAGAAACCGGTCGATGGAAGACGGTCCAGGAGGTGGACGATGAAGGTGCTGGTGGTCGGACAGGGAGGCCGGGAACATGCGCTGGCCTGGCGCCTGTCCCAGAGCCCCGGGGCGGAGGTCCTGATCACGAAAGGCAACGGCGGCACCGACGACGTGGCGAAGGCGCTGCCGGTCGGCCCAGGGGAGATCGACGCCCTGGTGGAGACGGCGGTGGCCCGGCAGGTGGGGCTGGTGGTGGTGGGGCCCGAGACGCCCCTGGCAATGGGCCTGGCGGACCGTCTCCAGGCCCGGGGCATCCCGGTCTTCGGTCCCGTCCAGGCCGCGGCGCGGATCGAGTCCAGCAAGTCCTTCGCGAAGGCGCTGATGCTGGAGGCGGGCGTCCCGACGGCCCGCCACGAGGTCTTCGAGGACCCCCACGCGGCCCTCAAGCACCTGCTGCAATGCCCTCTCCCCGTGGTGGTGAAGGCCGACGGACTGGCGGCGGGAAAGGGCGTCGTGGTGGCCCAGACCCGGGAGGAGGCCGTCGAGGCGGTGAAGTCCTTCATGGTGGACGGATCCCTGGGCCACGCCGGGCGGAAGGTCGTGATCGAGGAGTTCCTGCAAGGGGAGGAGGCCTCCCTGATGGTCCTGACCGACGGCGAGCGGATCCTGCCGCTCCCGGGAGCCCGGGACCACAAGCGGGTCTTCGACGGCGACGAGGGACCGAACACCGGGGGCATGGGGGCCTACTCCCCCACCGCGCTGCTGGAGGGGGATGCCCTGGAGGACATCCTGCGGCGGGTCATCCGGCCCGTGCTGGAGCAGTTGGGCCGCCGGGGCATCGTCTACCAGGGGGCCCTCTATGCGGGCCTGATCGTCACCCCCGAGGGGCCGAAGGTGCTGGAGTTCAACTGCCGTTTCGGGGATCCGGAAACCCAGCCGCTGATGATGCGCCTGAAGGGGAACCTGCTGGAGGCGCTCCATGCCTGCACCGAGGGGCGCCTGGGTGAGGTCCGCCTGGACTTCGTGGCCCAGCCCGCCATCACGGTGGTGCTGGCCACGGCCGGCTACCCCGAGCGGCCCCGGTCCGGCGACGTGATCGAGGGGATCGACGAGGCGGCGGCGGTCCCGGGAGTGCGGCTGTTCCACGCGGGCACCCGGCGCCTTCCCGACGGGACCCTGGTCACCTCCGGAGGCCGGGTGCTGGGTGTCACGGCCCTGGGGGACTCCTTCCGGGAGGCCCGGGCCCGGGCCTACGAGGCGGCCCAGCAGGTCCGCTATGCGGGCCGGCACTTCCGCACCGACATCGGCGCCCGACACCGGGGCCCCTTCTGAACCCCGTGCTAGAATTCCCCGGCCTCGCGGGAGTCATCGCATGTCCCCGGTGATCCGCCAGTGCCCGGTCTGCCGGGTTCCCATGCAGACGGTGACCCAGCATCGCCAGCAGATCGACCAGTGTCCCCGGTGCGGCGGGCGCTTCTTCGACGCCGGGGAACTGGAGGCGGTGATCCAGATGGTGCGCTGTTTCGAGGAGGTCGTCCTGGAGGAGCCCGAGGTCAAGTCGATTCCGGAGGAGGAGGTCCGCCGAATCGAGATCTGCCCGGTGGACGGATCCTCGATGGATCCGCAGGAGATCGCGGGCATCGTGGTCGATCGCTGCCCCTCCTGCCACGGCATCTGGCTGGACCGGGGGGAACTGGTGGCGCTGAAGATCGCCGAGGACTCGATCCGCCAGCACCTGAACCTCTACCTCCGGCTGGGGAAGTGACGATGCGCCACCTGACCAAGCGCATGATCCTGGCCATCAACCGGATGTCCGCGATCTACACCGGAGGCCTGTGCAGGGACCGGGGCAACCTGAGGCCGGGAGCCTCCCTGGCCTTCGTGGAGCGCATCGTCCACAACGAGGTCTTCGGGCAGCCGATCTACCCGGACCTGTACCACCAGGCGGCGGCCTACCTGTTCCACGTGGTGAAGGACCACCCGTTCCTGGACGGCAACAAGCGGACGGGGCTGGCCTGCGCGCTAACCTTCCTCCAGTGGAACGGGATCGGCGTGGCCCCCCTGGACGAGGATGCCGTCTTCGACTTCGTCGTCTCGGTGGCCTCGGGACCGAACCACCCCGAGACCGAGGTTCCCCGCATCGCGGCCTGGCTCCGGGAGATGAGCATCTCCTGAACCCGGCCACCGCCCGGGGGAATCCGAGCATCGATCGACTGCGTGAAACCCGAGGACCACCGGCCGGTGGCGGCCTGGCTGCGCTCCTCGCGCGGCGAGCGCCGGAGGATGGAGGACGTGTCTTTCCAGGTCCTGGTAGACGCGAGGTCCTTCGACGACATCGAACGAACGGCAGCCCTTTTGACAAGAGGGATGGCCTGCAATATACTGAAATCATTCGTTCCAGATCATCTGAATCGACGATCAGGAGGGGTGCCATCATGCCCGAGCAGCGATGGATCCGGGTCATCATCGGGTTCGTGGGAGCGGCGGCGATCTGCGCGCTCGGGTCGTGCCGCCAGAGGGACATCGGGTCCGAAGACGTCGGTACGATGCCCGAGACGGGGCCGGATGCCGTCGTCGATCGGGAGCCGCCCTTCGTCGAGGACGCCGACGGAGACGCCCTTCCCGAGGACGAGGAGGAATCCCCTCTCTCCCCGGAGGTCCCCAGCGACCTTCCCGCCGACATCGGCCCCGGGGACGGCGACGACCCCATCGGCAACCCGATCTGCGGCGCGGAGGTCGAGGTCCTCGATCTGAACCGGATCGGCACACCCACCGCCCCGAACGGGCTGACCTACAGCGGCGTGAACCCTGGCGGCGAGGGAAGGTTCGTGTCCCTCGCCGGAACCGGCCAGGGACGGGAGGTGGTGTTCTCCTACACCCCGGACCTGGACGGCGATCTCGTCGTGGACACCTTCGGAAGCCACATCGACACCGTGCTCTACGTCCGGACCGATTGCCAGGATCCGGCCTCGGAGATCGCCTATAACGACGATTCGGGAAGTCTTTCGGGGCCCATCCTTTCCCAGGTCGAGGTCCGAAACGGCGCGATGGCGGAAAGGACAATCTTCCTCTTCGTCGATACCGTCTCTGCCGAGAACACCGGCGAGTTCACGGTCACGGCCCGGGTGCGCCGGGTGGTCCACCGAGGCGAGGAATGCGACCCCGATGGGCTGGCCACCCGATGTGCCGAGGGGTCGGCTTGCGGTCCCGCAGGGGTCTGCGTCGACGTCCATCCCCCCGAGGTGAGCCAGGTCTGGGCCCTGGTCCTGGACGACCCAGGAGACGAGATCCGCTTCATCGCGCGAGGGTCCGATGCCGACGGAGACGCGATGGGTCTCCGGATCGCCTTCTTCGATCGATCCGGCGCCCCGCTCCTCGTGGAGGGACGGGACCATATCCAGGTGGACAGCGACGTCCGACTCGCCGGATTGACCGAGTTCACCGCCCATGCGGACGTGTCGGGGTTCGCGGAGTTTCCCGAGGCCGCGGCGGCCGACATCCGGATCGTCGATGCCCAGGGACTCTCCAGCGAACCGATGCATGCCGACTTCGTCCCGCTGCCCCGACCGGCCATGGGCGAGCCCTGCGACCCGGACCGCCTGTTCGATCGGTGCGTCCTGGGGGCCATCTGCGACGCCTCGAGTCGTTGCGTACCCGGTATGCCCCCGGTCCTCTCGGAATTGCAGGCGTGGTGGATCGAGACGGGACTTCGCCTGATCGTGATGACCGGCTCGGACGCCGAGGGCGACGTGACCCGGTATCGGGTGACCTTCGTGAATGCCGAGGGCGCACCGGTGAGCGATGACCTGTTCCACGACCTGACCCTGGACTTCGACGACTCCGTCCTCGGCCGGACCGCGTTCCGGGTGGGCGCCCACGTCCGGACGCTGAACCCCTTCACCGGAGAGGACCTGCTGCCCCGGGACGCGGTGGGCGTGCGCGTGAACCTGGTGGATGCGGGAATGGGAGAGAGCAACGCGATGATCGCCCACTTCGCGGACATCCCGAGAATCGAGGGGGGAGAGGCCTGCGATCCGCTGGGCCTCGACAATCGGTGCACCAGTGGTCTCGTCTGCTGGCCACCCGGCCCTCCCTCGACGTGCCGGGACCCGAGAGAGGCCGCCGTGGAGGCCTGCCGACGCGACCTGCCCGATCTGACCTCCGGCATCCCGGCCACCGGCACCCTGAGCGGCCTCGGGGTCTTCACGGGGACCTGCGGGGGTCGAGGCCCCGAGGCGATCCATCGACTGATCCTGTCGTCCCGCTCGCGGGTGGTCCTCACGACAGACCTTCCCGGCACTCCGGACCAGGCCGACACGGTGCTCTACGTGCGCCGGGACTGCGCCGACGACACGTCCGAGCCCCTCGAGGCCTGCAATGATGACGTGGAACCGCACAACGGCGCCTCGAGACTGGACCTCACGCTCGATCGAGGGACCTACTACGTGTTCGTCGACACGTTCCTGACCGGGACCTCCTACGAGGTCCTCGCCACGGTCACCCCGCTCTGACCCACGGGTCGGGGAGCCTCCCGGGTCCGACCGAACGGCCATCCACCGAGAGGACGCCGTTCGAGACGGAACCGCCGCGTGGCCCCCGCTTGCATCCCGGAGGTCTGGTTCCTATCATGGAACCGGGTGCCCTGCGATCGGGCCGGCGGTCGTCCCAAGGTCGAACCGCTGGTGCATGACAACGGGAGTCGCCCCTGCCCGCGGTGTGCAGGCCCGGTTCGGCCGGGACGCCTGAAGCGGGTATCGCGACGCCCCCCTGGTTCCTTCCGGGGTTCGCGTGGACGATCCCGCCCGGATCGCGGGGCCCCCGTTCCCCTCCCTCCCCCGGATGGGCGGTCGTTCCGGATCCTTCAGGGGGACACGTCCAGCACCAGGGGATCGTGGTCGCTGATCCGGTTCCCCTGCCAGAGGGGCCGTTCCACCACCCGGGGCCCCCGGGAGTGCCGCCCGCCGGGGTCCGCCGCCTCGCCGTCGCCCAGGGGGCGCAGGTCCCGGACGGCCATCCAGTCCATCCGCAGCGGGGCGACGCCGTTCCAGGGCCGAAGGCGCCACCGCAGCACCCACACGGCGAACTCCGGCAGGTGTTCCCGGATCGCGCTCTCGCTCTCGAAGGTCCCCACCTCGTACCGGAGGGTGCCCCGGGAGAGGTCGTTGCACTCCCGCCAGCGGAATCCGGCCTCTTCCAGCACCCGGAAGACCGGCGTCTCGTAGATCTCCCAGGGGTGCATGTAGTGGTGGATGGCGTGGGGGAAGCCACCGCGGACCAGTTTCTGCCACAGGTTCCTCAGGAGCCCGCCCGTCGAGGAGACGTCGTAGGTGTGGGTGTTCAGGTCCCCGCCCAGGACCACCGGCAGGCCCTCGGGCAGGGACGCGACCAGATCCCGGAGCTGCGCCGCCCGCTGGCGAGAGGACGCCACGCTGTCCAGGTGGGCCGAGGCCAGCACCACCGGCCCCAGGGGGGTCTCGACCTCGGCCCACAGGGCCCGCTTGGCCCCCAGGCGCTTCTCGCCGCTGTGGAACTTGTCCTTCGTGACGAACACCGGGACGTTGCAGGCCCGGCGGAGGGGCCACCGGCTCAGGATGGCGTTGCCGTGCATCGCGTGGGTGTTCGGCCCCGCGTCCCCCCGGAGCCGGTCCACCGGGTCCCCGGCATCGAGACACAGGTAGGAGTTCCCGAAGACGTGGGACATCCCCAGCGAGTCCGCCACCTCCGCGGCGACGTCCCGGTTCCGGGACCGGGCCATGCCCAGGTCCACCTCGTTCAGCATCAGGGCGTCCAGGTCCCGGAGATCCGGGTGATCCCGGAGGGTGTCCACCAGGGCCTCCAGGCGAAGGCCCCGCTGGACATTCCAGGTGGCGACCCGGAGGAACGACACGGGGGGGCGGGGTCCCGGCACCCGGGGCAGGCCGTGGACCAGGGCCGAGGTCCGGGCCGTCACCTCGTCCTGCCAGCGGGTCCAGAGGGGCGATCGTTCCAGGGCCGACCGCCGGCGGATGGCCCCGAAGGCGTCCAGGACCTCCCTGGGAAGGGGATCGGGCGGAGGGAGAGGCCCCTCCAGCACGCGGATGCCCTCGGGCGGCATCACTCCGCCTCCAGGAACGGCGGCAGGGGGCACTCCAGGGAGACCGCCACCAGCCGGACCAGTTCGGCCTCCCGGGGGGTCACCCGCCCGTCGGCCAGGACCAGCCGGCCGACCCGGTCCAGGGCCGTCCGTCGGGTCTCGAAGGAGGTCCGGGCCAGGCGGTCCAGCACCTGTCCCAGCAGCGGCAGTCCCTCGGTCCGCACCCGGGCCAGGGCCTCCCCCAGGCGATCGGTCGGTCTCCCGCTGGCGGCCGCCAGGGCCTCCAGGTCGCTGCCGGACTCCCCGAAGAGGGCCACCCCCGCCAGCAGGTGGTCGAGGTCGAAGGTGGTGGCCCGGACCCGGCCGCTCCGGGGCAGCGGCCCCGAGGCCAGGCGCTTGTGGACCATCCGCAGCACGATGAACTCGAAGAGGCTCAGGGTGCGATCGGCCGCCGCCAGGGCCTCCAGGCGCCGCAGCAGGTCTCCCCGCTGCCCGTCGTCCAGCATCCGCAATGCCGGGGTGGCCAGGTCCAGCAGGGGCAGCCGCCAGGCCGGTCCCAGGGACTCCAGGCGGACCATCCACCGGTGCACCGCCTCCCACCCCTCCGCCCCCAGTTCCCGCTGCAGGAATTCCCGCTGGGAGCGCAGGGCCGCGGAGTCCTGCCGTTCCATCAGCAGCGCCAGGGCCAGGGCCGCGGCCCCCTCGGGCCGGTGCAGATCCTCCTCCAGTTCCCCCTCCAGGCGGGACCGCATCGCCACGCCCTTCTCCACGTGGGCCGCCGTGGGGGTGCCCACCCGGGCGACCAGCCCCTGGGGCTGCACGGCGATGCGCCCGTCGGAGAACCCGGCGGCGCCGGACCCGACCGGCCGGCCCTCCGCCGCACCGGCGGCGGGCGACGGTCCCGATGCCGGGACCTTCTCGGGGGCGAATCCCGGCTCCAGGCGGCGGATCCGCTCCTCGAGGGGCGGATGGGTCGCCAGCAGCCCCCCGAGCCACGACCGCTGCCCCTCCCCGAACAGGAAGTGCCCCACCTCGATGGACCGGGGCGCCTGGAGGCGGGATCCGTGGACGTACCCCGCGATGCGCTTCAGGGCGCCCGCGATCCCGGACGGGTTCCTCGTGAACTGGACCGCCGAGGCGTCCGCCAGGTATTCCCGCTGGCGGGAAATCGCCGCCTGGATGATCCGGCCCACGAAGACCCCGATGTAGCCGACGATCATCAGCACCAGGCCCGTCAGCACGACCGCGGCCGCCGCGCCGCCGTCCTTCTTCGAGGACCGGACCCGGGTCCGCCCGGCGACCTGCACCAGGAACCGGCCGACCACCGCCATGGCCAGGATCCCGAAGATCACCCCCATCAGTCGGATGTTCAGCCGCATGTCGCCGTTCAGGATGTGGCTGAACTCGTGGGCGATCACCCCCTGCAGTTCGTCGCGGTTCAGGTTCTGGAGCGTCCCCCGGGTGACCGCCACCGCCGCGTCCTCCGGGCGGAAGCCGGCGGCGAAGGCGTTGATGCCCTCCTCCCCGTCCAGGACGTAGATGGCCGGCACCGGGACCCCCGAGGCGATGGCCATCTCCTCCACGACGTTCCGCAGGCGCTTCTCCAGGGGGTCCCGCGTCTCCGGCGAAACGGGACGGCCCCCGAGCATCTCCGCCACGGCGGTCCCGCCGGACCGAAGCGAGAGGATGCGGAAGCCCGAGGCCAGCCCGACGAAGACCGCCGTGGCGCCGACGACCCCCGCGAACCACTCGGGGTCCCACCAGGAGGCCCCAGGGGGCACCGACTCCCCGCCGTTCAGGTAGATCGCCCGGGCGGCCAGGTAGAGGGTGGCCCCGATTCCCAGCACGGCCAGGCCGAACAGCAGCACCAGCCAGCGGGTCTTCTTCCGGGCCTGCTCCTGGTGCTCGAAGAAACTGGTGGACATGGGGAGACCTCCGGAGGGGGCTGGACCGGGGCCTCAGGGCCTCAGAACTGGACCTTCGGGGCCTTGCGCTCCTCCGGCGCCTCGGTGGCCGCCAGCAGTTCCGCCGGGCCGAAGCCGAACATCCCCGCGATCACGTTGTTCGGGAAGACCTCGCGCCGGTTGTTGTAGGCCGTCACGGCGTCGTTGAAGGCCTGCCGGGCGAAGGCGACCTTGTTCTCCGTGGAGGTGAGTTCCTCCTGGAGCATCATCATGTTCTGGTTGGCCTTCAGGTCCGGGTAGGCCTCGGCCACGGCGAAGAGGCGACCCAGGGCGCCGGTCAGCCCGCCCTCGGCCTGGGACAGGTTGCGCATCGCGGTCGGGTCCCCGGGATTGGCCGCCGCCGCCCTGCTGGCAGCCACGGCGGTCGTCCGGGCCGCGACCACGGCCTCCAGGGTCTCCCGCTCGTGCTTGATGTAGCCCTTCACCGTCTCGACCAGGTTGGGAATCAGGTCGTAGCGGCGCTTCAACTGCACGTCGATCTGGGCGAAGGCGTTCTTGTACTGGTTCCGGGCCCGGACCAGGCCGTTGTAGATCCCCACGATCAAGAAGACCAGGATCAGCAGCACGATCACGACGATCAGGATGCCTGGCATCGACTCCTCCTGCGGCAATCGGGGGGATGATAGCAGAGCCCCGCCGGATTTGACAGACGCCATGGCAGCCCGCACAATGAATTCACGCTCCGCGGGAGGAAGCCATGGCCCGATGGTTCGCGATCTGGACGCTCGTGCTGCTGCTGATGCCCGTCGCCGGACTCGCCCGAGGGGGCCGGTCCTCCCTGAAACTGGAGCGGTGCCTGGAGCGCTGCGAGACGACCTGCGAGGCCCGCTGCGACGTCCGCCACGTGAAAGGGACCGGGGCGGCCAACGACTGCAAGAAGCGGTGCCAGGTCAAGGAGCAGCGCTGCAAGGATCGCTGCAACTACCACTACAAGGCCCGGTGACTTCCGGCACCTCCCCGGAGGCCGGAAGGGCCCGCAGCACCCGCTCCGGGGTGGCCGGAAGCGCCAGGGGGCGTGTCGCCAGGCCCCGGAGGGCGTCCTTGACGGCGAAGAACACCGATTCCCCGTACAGGAACGGCGGCTCGCCGACGGCCTTGGACCGCAGCAGCACGCCGACCGGGCGGGGGTTGGGCCAGAGTTCCACCAACAGGTCCCGGGGAACGTCGCCGAAGGAGGGGATCTTGTAGGTGGTCGCCGAGGCGCTCTGGAGGCGCCCCTGGTCGTCCCACACCACCTCCTCCACCAGGGCCCATCCCAGGCCCTGGACGTAGGCCCCGATCACCTGCCCACGGTCGACGGCGGGGTTCAGGCTCTCGCCGGCCTCGTGGACCAGCACCGCCCGGTCCACGGTCGTCGATCCGGTCAGCAGGTCCACCGTGACCTCGCTGATCCCGACCCCGAAGACATAGTAGGCGAAGGGGGTTCCCCGGCCCGCCTCCCGGTCGAACTCCACCCCCGGCGTGGCGAAGAAGCCGTGGGCCGACAGGTCCACCCGCTGCTGGAAGGCCCGCTGGACCACCTCCTCGAAGGGCAGGACACGATCCGGGAACCGGCCATCGAAGACCCGGCCCGCCTCGAAGCGGACCTCCCCGGGAGGACAGGGCCCCCGGCCGTCCCCGTTCCCCAGCAGGGGCGCCGCCACGGTTCCGAGGCGATCCCGGATCTCCAGGCAGGCGCGCCGGACCGCCTCCCCGTTGAGGTCCGCCCCGGTGGAGGCCGCCGTGGGGGACATGTTGGCGACCCTCCGGGTGCTGGTGGTCTCGATGCGGATGCGCTCGATCGGGACCCCCAGGGTCCCGGCGGCCACCTGGGCGATCTTGGTCAGGACCTGCTGGCCCATCTCGACGGCCCCGTGGGACACCGACACCGACCCGTCGCCGTAGACGTGGACCAGGGCCCCGGCCTGGTTCAGGAACGCCGCGGTGAAGGAGATCCCGAACTTGACCGGAGTCACCGCGAGGCCCTTCCTCCGGCTGGGGGACAAGGCGTTGAACCGGGCGATCTCCTCCTTCCGGCGATCCCAGTCGGAGAGGACCCGGGCCCGGTCGAGCATCTCCGCCAGCACCACATGGGTGACGGCCTGCCCGTAGGGGGTCGTCTGTCCCTCCCGGTAAAGGTTGCGGCGGCGCACTTCCAGAGGATCCAGGTCGAGGAACCGGGCGACGGCCTGGATCGCCGACTCGATGGCGAAGACCCCCTGGGGGGCCCCGAAGCCCCGGAAGGCGGTGGCCGGCGGCAGGTTCGTGCGGCAGGCCCGGCCCGTGATGCGGACGTGGGGCAGGAAGTAGGCGTTGTCGGCGTGGAGCATCGACCGCTCCAGGATCGACGTGCTGCAGTCGGCCACCGCCCCCGCGTTGCTCCGGAGGTCCACCTCGTAGGCCAGGATGCGCCCCTCGTCATCGAAGGCGATGCGCCAGTGTCCCTCGTAGGGATGGCGCTTGCCGGTGAACCGCATGTCCTCGTCGCGCCGCAGCAGCACCTCCACGGGGCGCCCGGCATGCCAGGCTCCCAGGGCCGCCAGGCAGGCCCAGGAGGTCGCCTGGGATTCCTTCCCCCCGAACCCGCCGCCCAGGCGCCGGACCTCGACGCAGACCCGGTTCCTCGGAATCCCGAGCACCTGGGCGATCATGCGCTGCACCTCGGTGGGGTGCTGGGTGGACGACTGGACCAGGAACGCCCCGTCCTCCTCCGGGAAGACCCGGCAACGCTGGGTCTCCAGGTAGAGATGCTCCTGGGCGCCGCTGACGGCGACTCCCGAGAGGACGTGGGGGGCCGTGGCGAAAGCCCCGTCGGGGTCCCCCCGCTCGATCCGACGGACCGGGCCCACGTAGGACTCCCGGCGGACGGCCTCGTCGATGGTCAGCACCGGCGGCAGGGGATCGATCTCCAGGCGCACCGCCGCCGCCGCCGCCCGGGCCGTCTCGGGGTCCCGGGCCACCACCGCGGCGACCACCTCCCCGGCCCAGGACACCTCCCCGTCGGCCATCAGCGTCTCGTCGGCCACGATGCCGCCGATCTGGTTGCGCCCCGGAATGTCCGCCGCGGTGATCACCCGGACCACCCCGGGCATCGCCAGGGCCGCCGAGGGGTCGACCGAACGCAGATGCCCGTGCGCCACGGGACTCGTCACGGGGGCCAGGTGCAGCATCCCCTCGGGGGCCGGGTCGTCCCCGACGAAGCGCGCCCGTCCGGTCACGAGGTCGGGCCCGCACCAGTGGGGGCGGGACTCCCCGACGGGGGAACGGGACCCTTCCCCGGGCCCGGGACTTCGCGGATCGCTCATGGGGCGCCTCCGAAGGATTCCTGCCAGGCCCGGAAATGGGCCAGCACCAGGTGATGCACCAGCCGGCGCCGGTACTCGGCGCTGCCCCGGACGTCGCCGATGGGGGTCACCTCCGACGCCGCGATGGCGGCCGCCTCCTCAGCGATCTCCCGGGTCCACGGGCGGCCCCGGAGACGTTCGGCCGCCCCGGGGCAGAGGACCGTCGTGGGAGCCACGCCGCCGAAGGCCAGCCTCGCCTCGGCGACCCGGTCCCCGTCCCACCGGACCAGGAGGGCGGAGTTCACCGAGGCGATGTCCAGTTCCCGCCTCCGGGAGGCCTTCTCGAAGTGCAGGAATGCCCCGGCGGGCCGGGGGATCTCGACGGCCTCGACCCACTCGTCCGGTGCCCGGTCCACCGTCCGGTATCCCTTCAGGAACCGGGAGACGGGGACCACGCGCGACCCCCGGATTCCCCGGATCCGCACCGAGGCGTCCAGCACCATCAGCATCGGGACCGTGTCGGCCACCGGGGACGCGTTGACCAGGTTTCCGACCAGCGTGGCCAGGTGGCGCACCGGCCGGCTGCACATCGTCCGGATCGTCTCGGCGAGGGGGGGCAGCACCGGTTCCAGCACGCGCCGGAGATCCTCCAGGCGCACGGCGGCCCCCACCCGGATCCGGTCCTCCTCGATCGCCACCTCCCGGAGTGCCTCGACCCGGGAGAGGTCCACCCAGACCTCCGGGCGGATCCCCCGGACCCGGCGGGCCACCTGGACATCCGTGGCGCCGTTGACCAGCGTGGCCCGGCTGCCCAGGACGGCCAGCAGGCGGTCCACCTCCCCGGGGGTCCCGGGAGACTTCCACCGGTCCCCCTCGGGCCGGGTCCGACCCCCATCCTCCCGGAGGGCCTCCTCGACCTCTCCGAGCCACGGGGGACGAACCTGCTCGCGGCTCCAGGTCCCCCCGGCGATCCCCGCCCGGAGGGATTCCGCGGCATCCCGGATCGGGGCATAGCCGGTGCACCGGCAGAGGTTCCCCTCCAGGGCGGCCCGGATCTCCTCGTCGGAAGGCGCCGGGTTGTCCAGGAAGAGGGCCAGCAGGGACATCACGACTCCGGGCGTGCAGTAGCCGCACTGCACCGCATGGGCCCGAAGGAGCGCCTGCTGCACGGGATGGAGGTTTTCGGGGGTCCCGACGCCCTCCACGGTGATCACCAGCCTCCCATGGACCGACCAGGCGGGCACCAGGCAGGAGGTGACGGCCCGGTAGCGCACCCGCGACCCCTCGGGGGATCCGATCACCACCGTGCAGGCCCCACAGTCCCCCTCCCCGCACCCCTCCTTGGTTCCCGGAAGCCCCAGGGGCCCCCGGATCACCTCCAGCAGCGTCCGGTCGGGATCGACCTCCACCTCGGTCCACTGCCCGTTGAGCCAGAACGCCGGCATCACGAAGTCCCTCCCCCACAGGAGGCTCCCTGCCCCCCGCCCCCCAACGCCGCCCCGTGGAGGAACAGGTCCAGGATCCGCGCCGACAGGTCCTCCAGGCTCCGGGACTGGCGGAATCGTCCCATCGCCAGGCCCCGGGCGAGGCCCAGGAGCGCCTGGGCCAGCTCGTCCGGTTCCTGACGCCGCAGGATGCCCTCCCGGATGCCCTGCTCCATCAGGGCCGCGAGTTCCCGCATCAGGCGGTCCAGCACCTCGTGCATCCGGTGCACCTTGTCCCCCTGGACCCCCACCGAGTCCCGGAGGAACTGGGGGGAGTCCCGGAGCGTCTCGAAGAAGCCCCGGCTTTCCTCGCTGAAGAACACGAACCGTTCCACGTAGGCGCGGACCTTGTCGCAGAAGGGGCCGTCCCCCCGGACCAGGGATTCGATCTCCCGGCAGACGTCCAGCAGGCGGCGGTGGTGCAGTTCCAGGATCAGGTCCGCCTTCCCCGGGAAGTAGTTGTACACGGTCCCGACCGCCACCCCGGCGGCCTGGGCGATCTCCTCGATCCGGGCGTTCAGGTACCCCCGGGACTCGAAGACCTTCGCGGCGGCCTCCAGCAGACGATCCCGGACCCTCTGGCGGGCCTCGGGAGAGAGCGGCATCCTTCCCATCCCCCCTCCCTTGCCTCCGGACAGGAGGCTCCCCGATTCTACCCCATTTCTCGCCACATAAATGAACACCCATTCAAAAAATCTTGACAGGCCCCTGGCGACACCCTATCGTCTGCTGCCGCCGGCAGGAAGCGGCAAGGCTTTCTCGGGGGACCGGATCATGAGACGACTGGGCGCTGGATGGATCGGGTTGGCGGCCATGGCGGCCCTGGGCTGCCGGGAGACCTCGGGCAGGGTGGCGCTGCCGGAACAGCCCTCGGCCCCGCGGGTGATCTCCGGGAATCCGGACGGGAACAGGCCGCCGTCGGACGGGACGTCCTGGATGAGCGGAACCCTGGAGCCCCAGCGCCGGAGCACGCTGATGGCCCAGGTGCCCGGCGTCGTCCAGAGGGTGATCGCCTCCGAGGGTCAGCGGGTCCGGGCCGGGGATCCCCTGGTGGTGATCCGGGACGAGGACTACCAGTTGCGCCTCCGGCAGGCCCAGGCCGGCCTCGATGCCGCGGAGGCCCAGGCCCGGAACGCCGAGTTGCAGTTCCGGCGCCTGCAGGAACTGCGGAACCAGGAGGCCGTTCCCCAGAGCCAGCTGGACGTGGCGGAGGCGGGATGGAAGGCCGCCCGGGCCCAGATCGAGGTGGCGGCGGCGAACCTGGCGCTGGCCCGGAAGGCCCTCCGGGATACCGTGATCTCGGCACCCTACGACGGCGTGGTGGTGCGGCGGATGATCTCCGAGGGCGAATCCGCCACGGCGATGCCCCCGACGCCGCTGGTGGTGGTGGAGAAGACCGATCCCCTGGAACTGAAACTGCAGGTCCCGGCGGCCGAGGCGGACCGGGTGGCGGCGGGGACTCCCCTGAAGATCCGGCTGCCGGCATCGGGACAGGAGATCGACGGCCAGGTGGCCCGGATGGTCCCCTCGGCGAATCCCGGCTCCCGGGCCTTCATGGCCATCGTCGAGATCCCCAATCCGGACGGGTCCCTCCGGGCGGGAGTCTATGGCGAGGCCCGCCTGGCCTCCCCGACAAGCACGGGAGGGTCCTCCCGATGAAACTCGCCGACGTCTCCATCCGGAGGCCCGTGCTGGCCACCGTGATGATCTCCCTGCTGCTGGTCTTCGGGATCGTCGCCTATCCGCGGCTGGGCGTGGACCTGATGCCGAACGTCGAGTTCCCCTTCGTGACGGTCACGGTGGTCTATCCCGGGGCGGACCCGGAGACCATCGAGGACAAGGTGGTGGACAAGCTGGAGGAGGCGGTCAACACCATCAACGGGATCCGGGAACTGCGGTCCACCAGCCTGGAGAACGTCGGGTTCCTGCTGATCCAGTTCGAACTGGAGCGGAGTGCCGACCAGGCGGTCCAGGACGTCCGGGACAAGGTGTCGGCGGTGCTGCGGGACCTGCCGCAGGACCTGGACCCGCCCCTGGTGCAGCGCCTGGACATCAACGCGATGCCGATCCTGACCGCGGCGGTCTTCGGGGATCTGCCGGTGCAGGAACTGACGCGGATCGCCGATGAACAGGTCAAGCAGCGGCTGCAGGTGGTCCCCGGGGTCGGCAGCGTGGACCTGATCGGTGCCCAGCAGCGGGAGGTCCAGGTCCTGATCGATCCGGCGCGGATGCAGTCCCACCACCTGGCCCCGGGAGACCTGGCCCAGGCCCTCGCCTACCAGAACCTGGAGGTCCCCGGCGGCAACCTGGACGAGGGTTCGACCGAACGGGCCGTGAAGACCCGGGGCGAGGTCCACTCGGCCGAGGAACTGGCCGCCGTCGTCGTCGGGAGCGTCCAGGGAACGCCGATCCGGGTGGGGGACGTGGCCCGGGTCGAGGACGCAGCGGCGGAGCGGCGCAGCCACTCGTCGGTGAACGGCCGGTCGGCGGTGGTGCTGTCGATCCGGAAGCAGTCGGGCGCGAACACCGTGGAAACGGCCCACCGGGTCAAGGAGGAACTGGAACGCCTGAAGGCGCGCCTGCCCGCGGGCGTCTCTCTGTCCATTCCCCGGGACGACAGCGTCTTCATCGAGCACGCCATCGGGGACGTGCGCTTCGACCTGGCCTTCGGGGCCCTGCTGGCCATCCTGATCGTCTGGGTGTTCCTCCGGGACTGGCGGGCGACCTTCATCAGCGCCCTGGCCCTCCCCACGTCGGTCGTCGCCACCTTCGGCTTCATGCAGGCCATGGGCTTCACGATGAACCAGATGACGATGCTGGCCCTGTCGCTGTCCATCGGGATCCTGATCGACGACGCCATCGTGGTCATCGAGGCGATCCACCGGCATCTCCAGATGGGCAAGGGGGCGATGCAGGCGGCCCGGGAGGCCACCGCGGAGATCGGGCTCGCCGTGATGGCGACCACCGCGGCCATCCTGGCGGTCTTCGTCCCGGTGGCCACGATGAAGGGCATGATCGGGCGCTTCTTCTTCCAGTTCGGCCTGACGGTGGCCTTCGCCGTCGCCGTGTCCCTCTTCGTCGCCTTCACGCTGACGCCCATGCTGTCGGCCCGGATGCTCCGGAGGGAGGAGGGACACGGGGCGATCTCCCGATTCCTCGGGGGGCTGCTGGACCGGATCGACTCCCTCTACCGGGGAACTCTGAAGTGGGCCCTGGGACACCGGGGCCTCGTCCTGGGGATCGCCCTGCTGTTCCTCCTGGGAACGCTGGCGCTGGTGCCGACCCTGAGGACGGAATTCATGCCCCAGTCGGACCGTTCCCAGGCCCTGGTCCACGTGGAATTCCCCGAGGGGACCCACCTCCGGGTCACCACCGAGATGATGGAAGCCATCGCCGCCCGGGTCCGGGAGGTCCCGGGGGTCACCCAGACGATGGTGACCATCGGGGGCGGGTCCCTGGGGGAGGTGAACAAGGGGGACCTCCAGGTGGACCTGGTCCCGAAGGGGCGGCGGACCTACTCTCAGGAGGAGGCCATCGTGTTCCTCCGAAGGCTGGTCCAGCAGATGGTCCCAGACGCCCGGGTGGCCGTGGAGCCCAACGAGCAGCGGCTGGTCAGCGGCACGCGCAATGCGCCGATCCAGTACGTGATCCGGGGCCGGGACCTGGGCCAGGTGCAGCAGGCCGCCGATTCGCTGGCCGACCGCCTGGCCCGGATGCCGGGGTTCGCCGGCGTGGACACGACCCACCGGGGGGGCAGGCCCGAGGTGGCCCTGTTGGTCGACCGGCAGCGGGCGGCGGACCTGGGAGTGATGGTGGGCCAGGTGGCCGGGACCGTCCGGACCTTCTTCGCCGGGGACAAGGCGACCGAGGTCACGATGGACGGGGACCGCGTGGACGTGCGCCTGCGGCTGGATGACGCCTGGCGGCGCGGTCCGTCGGACATCCCGGGTCTCGCCGTCCGGTCCACGACGGGAAACCTGGTTCCCCTGGCCCAGCTGGTCCGGCTGGAGGAGGGGACCGGACCGAGCCGCATCGAGCGCCTGCAGCGGGAGCGGCAGGTGACGGTGATGGCGGACCTGGAGGGGATCGCCCAGGGGAACGCGATGAAGCAGGTGGAGGCCGTGGCCCGGGAGGTGCTTCCGGAGGGGGTCACGGGGGAGTGGGCCGGCATGAACAAGGTGATGGAAGAGTCCTTCGGATACCTGATCACCGCGCTGATGCTGGCGGTGGTGATGGTCTACCTGATCCTGGCGGCCCAGTTCGAGTCCTTCCTGCACCCCTTCACGATCATGATGTCCCTGCCCTTCTCCCTGGTGGGTGCCTTCCTGGGCCTGCTGATCACCGGCAAGACCCTCAACATCGCCACCTTCATCGGGCTGATCCTGCTGATGGGCCTGGTGGTGAAGAACGCGATCCTGCTGGTGGACTACGCGAACCAGCGGAAGGAGGCCGGGGACTCCACCCGGGAGGCCCTGCTGAAGGCCGGGCCCATCCGGTTGCGGCCGATCCTGATGACGACCGCGGCGATGATCTTCGGCATGCTGCCGGTGGCCGCCGGTCTGTCCGAGGGGAGCGAGATCCGCAGCCCGATGGCGGTGGCGGTCATCGGGGGGCTGATCACCTCGACGCTGCTGACCCTGGTGGTCGTTCCGGTGGTCTACTCCCTGCTGGAGGGGATCCGGGAATCCCGCAGGTCCCCCGCCTGAACCGCGTCACCGGCCCCGGCCACGATCCGGGCGACCCGGGTACCCGCGCCAGACGTGCTATTCTTGGGCCGGCACGGGAGCGGATGCCCGATGGACCTGCGGGAATACCAGTTGATGGCCGCCGTCGAGGATCGCCACTTCTGGTTCTTGGGGATGCGGGCGATCTTCCGGGACGCCTACCTGGACGCCGGGCTCGGACCCGCCTCGGAGGTCCTGGACGTCGGGTGCGCCACGGGCGGCATGATGCGCTTCCTGGCAGGCCAGGGAAGGTTCATGGGCCTGGACCGGAGCGAGGAGGCGGCCGCGATCGCACGGCAGCGCACCGGGTGCCCGGTCCTGGTGGGGGATGCCACGGCGATGCCCTTCCCGGACGGCCGTTTCGACGGGGTGATGGCGATGGACGTCCTGGAGCACGTCGAGGACGACCGGGCGGCCCTGCGGGAGATCCGCCGGGTGCTCCGGCCGGGAGGCCCGTTCCTGGCCTCGGTCCCCTGCCATCCGTGGCTGTTCTCGACCCACGACCGGGCCCTGATGCACCTCCGAAGGTACCGCCGGCGGGAGTTCCTGGCCCGACTGGCAGAAGCCGGGTTCCGGCCGGAACGGGTCTCCTGGACCAACTCCCTGCTGTTCCCCGTGGCGGCGGCGAGCCGCCTCGCACGCCGGATTCTCGGGGACCGGCGGGACGGCCGGAGCGACGCGGGCCTGGAGGTGGGCCCGGCCAACGGCCTGCTGCTCCGGGTGTTCCGCCTGGAGCGGGTGCTGGGTCGCCGGATCCCGATGCCCTGGGGCCTGAGCCTGCTGGTGGTGTCCCGTTGACGCCGGGGTCCCCGACGAGCGGGAACACCGGGGGCGGACGAAGACTGGTCAGCCGGAGCGATCCGCGCCACAATAGGCTCCCGGTGACCGAGCGAGAGGTCCCATGGGCGACGGGAAGTCGGACCAGAGACAGCACCCCCGCTACCAGACCCGCATCTACGGCGTCTTCGGCCGGGACATCGACCTGGACGAGACCGAGATGCTGATGATGAACATGAGCGCCGGCGGGGCGTTCGTGCGCACGGACCAGCCCTCCCCCCCGGGCCAGATCGTGGTGCTGCGGATCTACCTGGACGACACGGACCGGGAACCCCTCTCGGTGACCGGGGAAGTGGTCTGGTGGCGCGCCCCGGGGCAGGGCAAGGAGCCGGGGATGGGGGTGAAGTTCCAGCGGATCTCCCCCGGGGACACGGCCCGGTTCAAGGCCTTCCTGGCCCGGCTGATCGAGCGGGAACTCTTCCAGTCCTGACCGCCCCGGGAGGACGCCGGGGTCACTTGCCGACGCAGAAGCGCGAGAAGACCCGGTCGAGGATTTCCTCGACCAGGCGGCTCCCGTCGATCTCCCCCAGGTGTTCCAGAGAACGGCGCAGGGCGGCCGCCGCGACCTCGAGGGGATCGCCCCGGACCCGGGCATCCCGGGCCTCCTCCAGGCAGGACAGGGCATCCCGGAGGGCATCCTGCTGCCGGTCCCCGATGACCACCACGGCCCGGGCATCCGATGCCCGTTCCAGCGACTGCATGGCCAGCCGGGACAGGTGTCCCCGGACCTGGTCCAGCCCCTCGCCCGTCCGGGCGGAGGTGTCCACCACGGGAACGGGAACCGGGGGGATCCGGACCCGGGGAGGCCCCAGGTCCCTGCGGGTCCGGACCACCAGGTCCACCCGGTCCGGCATCGGTCCCGGGTCCACCTGCCCGGTCCCGTCGACCACGAAGACCACCACGTCGGCTTCCCGGACGGCCTTCAGGGCCCGCTGGATGCCCTCGGCCTCCACCCGGCCGGCCCCCTGCTGCCGCAGGCCTGCGGTGTCCCAGATCCAGACCGGCGCTCCGGCCAGCACCGTCAGTTCCCCCACGAGGTCCCGGGTGGTCCCGGGCTCCTCGTCCACCAGGGCCCGATCGGCCCCGAGCAGCGCATTGAAGAGGCTGGATTTCCCGGCATTCGGAGCCCCCGCCAGGGCCACCCGGACCCCTGCGACGGCCGGTCGCAGTCGCCGTGCCGAGGCCAGCCAGGCCTCCATCCGCTCCCGGACCTGCTCGACGGCCTCCCAGGCCGCCTCCAGGTCCGTCACGACCCCGTCCTCCTCCGGGTGGTCCAGGGTCGCCTCGACCTCCGCCAGGGCGTCGATCAGGGTCTCCCGGGCCTCGGAGATCTCCCGGGAAGGCCTTCCCTCGAGGGCCTCGAGCGCCGCATCGAGGGCCGCCGGGGTTCCCGCCGAGGTCAGCAGGGCCACCGCCTCGGCCTGCACCAGGTCCAGGCGCCCCGAGGCCATCGCCCGGCGGGTGAACTCCCCGGGGCGTGCCGCCCGGGCTCCGGCGGCCAGGCACGCCGAGAGCACGCCCTGGAGGACCAGGGGGCCGCCGTGGCAGTGCCACTCCACCGACTCCTCGCCGGTGTAGGAGCCCCCTGCGGCGAAGAACACCCCCAGGGCGTCGTCCAGCAGGCGGCCCGTCTCGGGGTCCCGGAGGCGTGCCCGCACCAGGCGGCGCAGCGGAGGCGGGTCCGGGAGGTCCGGGCAGCATTTCCGGGCCACCTGCCAGGCCCCCTCACCCGAGAGGCGCACGATGCCGATGGCCGCTGAGCCGCTGCCGGTGGCGATGGCCGCGATGACGTCGGTCATGGGCCGGAACTCCGGTGAGGGCCCGGGACTTCCCGAGGGTCCACGAAATCGAATCCCTCCGAGGAACTGCCCGGGTACAGGCGCCCAGTCCTCGGATTCCGCAGGCCCGACGCCTCCGGTTGGAGGGGGCCGCGGTCCTCTGGACAGCGGAAGAGGGCGGGGAGAGGCTGCGGGGAATCCCCCCCGGGATTTCCCGCCTTCCGGGCCGACACCCCGAAGGAACTGAAGCGATCCGGCGGCAGACGGCCACCGACCAGCCAGGCATCCAGTCGATCCAGGGCCTCCCGGACCCGACCGTAGACTCCGGGAGGCGGCAGGCGGCCCAGCAGGCGCACCGACAGGTGGTCCCACAGAGAGAGGGGAGGAGTGGCCAGGAAGCCCCGGGCATCGATCCGGACCTCGGCGAACCCCGCCTGGACCAGACACTCCCGGAGGCGGTCCTGGTCGAAGACCCAGAGGTCCGTGAAGGCCGGCGGCGGACCGGTCCCGGGATCCCGGGCGTCCGCCGGAAGGCCCAGCAGGCGGCGCCGGGCCGCGGCGATGGGCCGCCGGAGCAGTCCCTCGAGGCGCTCGGCCGAGACGGTCGGCTCGTGGGTCAGCAGCAGCACTCCCCCGGGGCGGAGGACCCGGTGGACCTCCCGGAGGAAGGCCGGCACGTCAGGCAGGTGGTGCAGCATGGAATTGCCCGCCACGCAGTCCACGGACCCGGCAGGCAACGGCAGCCGGTGGACATCGGCCCGGGCGGTCCAGACGCCCTCGACAGCCTCCTCGGCCAGGTGCCGCCGGAGAGCCGCCAACTGGGCGGCGCTGAGGTCCACCGAGAGGCACTGGCGGAAGGCCCCGACCGACATCAGAGCCCGGGTCAGCAGTCCCGACCCGCACCCCGCGTCCACCAGCATGTCCCGGCGGGGCGGCGGCAGCCGATCCAGGCGGTCCAGGACCATCCGGGTCCACCACCCGGCCGGCCGGTGGTCGTGGCCCTGGCGGTAGGTGTCATCCAGCGCGGCGTTGGCCCGGATGACCAGGTCGCGGCCCTGATCGTCCAGCCGATAGGGCCCGGCCAGGTGTTCCTGGAGCCAGGGCCGGACGGTGCCGTTCAGCATCCCGCCACCTCTCCCGGAAGGGGTTTTCCCCTGTCCCGGCCGTCACGTCAAGCGCACTGCTTCCAGGTTCCGCCCGTCCAGGTGGCGCAGGAGCGCCTGGTCAAGTCGTTGCGCCGTTTGACGCGGTCCCGTGTCCGCTCCCCGCAGGCCGCGCTGCACCGGGCGTCGGCCTCCGCGCCCCTCCTCAACCCCACGATCCCGAGCAGCAGGTTTCGCGGCATGTCCGGATCGCCCGGGACCGCCCCTTCCGGCACCCCGCATCAGCGGGCCCGGACGAGGGCCGGCCCGCCCCGGGCATCGACCCGGACGGTGCCGCGGTAGTGGAGCCATTTCAACTGCAGGACGGCCTCGAGCGTCATCTGGCCCCCCGCCTCCCAGAGGCTCCCCTCGACCACCCGGATGGTTCCCCGGCTTCCCAGGGCCTCGAAGGTGCAGGGCGGGGCCCCGTCCAGCAGGTAGCGTCCCCGGGGGGATTTCCAGGCCGGGAACCGGCAGGACTCCCCCGAGGCGACGTGCACCAGCACCACCACCGGCTGTCCCCGGGCGTCAGGTTCCACCCGGGCGTGGATCCGGGTGAAGAGGCGATCCTTGCCCGCGGGGTTGTGGGGGTGGGCCTCCAGCACCACGACCGGTCCCCGGAGCACGTGGTCCCCGGGGCCAGGGTCGGGCCTGCGGGCCTGGGCCGAGGAGACCGGGAGGATCAGCAGCAGCGCGATCCACAGGGGCGACTTCATCGGGAGTCCCCGCAAGAGGCGGCCGTTCGACGGGAGGGCGACGGGGGATATTTCCCGGCCGGGACCGCCCGCCGGGAAGGGGTTCCCGGGGCCGGGCAAACCGGGCTCCGGCCGGGCGGGGAGTCAGTGGATCGCCTGGAACCATCGCCCCGGGGGCCACCAGCGAACGAGCGCCTTCCCCTTCGTGTTCTCCACGGGCAGGAACCCCCAGTAGCGCCCGTCGCTGCTGTTGTCCCGGTTGTCCCCCATCACGAAGACGTACCCGTCGGGGACCACCACGTCCGGGACCCCGCCGTCCCCGGACCCGTCCATCGGCCAATCCGGGAGGTTGCGGCATCCGGCCCGGAGGTTGGCTTCGGTCTGGGCCAGGTGCTGGGTGACGAACTCCACGCCGCCCAGGCGCTCCCGCTGGCGCTGGCACTGGCACCGGGCCAGCGTGGCGTCGTCGCAGGGACCCGCCGGGCCCAGCACCTCGACCGGCACGGCCTCCCCGTTGATGTAGAGGCGGTTGTCCTGGAGCCGCACCCGGTCCCCGGCCACGGCGACCACCCGCTTGATGAAGTCCTTGCCGTGGTCCTCCCCGGGGCCGGGGTACTCGAAGACCGCGATCTCCCCCCGCCGGGGGGACCGGCCCTCGACGATCCGGTAGTGGGTGAAGGGGATTCGCAGTCCATAGAGGAACTTGTGGACGAAGAGGTGGTCCCCCACCTGGAGCGTCGGGATCATCGACCCCGTGGGGATCTTGAAGGCCTCGAACAGGAAGGCCCGGATCAGCAGGGCCAGCAGGACGGCCCCTCCCAGGGACCGGAGGCTTTCCAGGAACGATGCCTTCTTCAGCACCGGGTGATGCTGCTTCAGGTCGGCCTGGACCGCCGCGGCCGCCTTCGCCAGGGGCCCCTCCTCGGAGGCCTTCAGGGCCTCTTCCAGGGCCTTCAGGTGGTCCGCGAATCTTTTGCGATCGGCCTCGGCCAGGCGCCCCCCGCGGTACTTCAGGATCTGGGAGGCCTCCTTCCACAGTTTCCGGGCCTCTCGAAACGTCGGACTCGCCAAGGATTCCCCCCGTTGGCATCGGAGGGGGACATTACCCACCCGGGGCCGCGGATGTCAAACCGCCCGGATCTTCCGGTTCCCGGAAAGACCGGGACGGCGAGGAACGGCCCTGGGGCCACCGGCGTGGCTTCGGCGACGAAGGCGGGCTTCCGTTTGGCAGTCGCCTCCCCGGCGGATAGACTGGCGGGCATGGACGGCTCCCGATCCCGAGTCCCGCCACCGTGGGGATCCGGTCGCTTCCGGCCCGCCCTGATCGCGGCATGCCTGCTGGTTTCGGCGGGCCTTCCGGCCCGGGCGTCCCCCCCGGCGGTGGCGGCGGATCCGGCACACCGCCCCCTGCGGGTGGTGCTGGACCCCGGGCACGGGGGCCTGTCGAACGGCGCGGTGGGCGTGGCCGGGATCCCCGAAAAGCGCCTGACGCTGCAACTGGCCTTGCTGGTCCGGGACCTGCTGGCCCAGGAGCCTGGCATCGAGGTGGTGATGACCCGGGACCAGGACGTGGACGTGGACCTCGCCGCCCGCCCCCGCGTGGGGCAGCCGGCGGACCTCTTCGTGAGCCTCCACCTGAACGCCGCGCCGTCGGCCCAGCCCCGGGGCATCGAGACCTACTTCCTCGGGCCCGCCAGCGATCCGGGGGCCTCCCAGGTGGCCGAGCGGGAGAACGCCGAGGCCGTGGACCCCGGTCCCCTGGCGGAGGACACCGACGTGGCGGAGATCCTGGCGGACCTGTGGCGGGTCGGGGTCCAGATGCGATCGGCCCACCTGGCCCAGGAAGTCCAGCAGGGCATGGCCCGGGCCGTTCCGGGGGCGGTCAACCGGGGTGTCCGCCAGGCCAACTTCGCGGTCCTTCGCCTGTCGCCCGTTCCGGCCATCGTGGTGGAGGCGGGCTTCCTGACCCATCCCCAGGAGGGAAGGCGGCTGGCCGACCCGTCCTACCTGGGCCGGCTGGCCCGGGGCATCGCCCGGGGGATCCTGCGCTATGCCGGCGCCACCGCCCGGGAGCGCCAGGCGATGACGACCGGCCGTCAGTCCCCCTGACCCAGCAGGGCCCCGATCCTTCGCCGCACGGGTTCCAGCGTCCGGGCGTCCTTCGCGCAGCAGGGAATGCCCCCGAGATCCTCTGCGAGTTGTTGCAGGCGATCGGGATCCCGGACCCGATCCGCCTGGTTCAGCAGCAGCAGGACCGGCCGGCGGTCCAGTTCCCACTCCCGCAGGATGCGCCGGACCGAGGCCACCTGTTCCTCCAGGTGGGGGTCGGCCACGTCGGCCACCAGCAGCAGCGCACGGGCCTCCCGGACCTCCTCCAGGGTCGCCCGGAAGGCCCCCTCCAGTTCCGCCGGGAGATCCCGGATGAACCCCACGGTGTCGGCCAGCAGCACCTCGCTCCCCTCCTCCAGCCAGGTCCGGCGCACCGTCGGGTCCAGCGTCGCGAAGAGCCGGTCCTCCGCCGGCACGCTGGCCCCGGTCAGGGTGTTGAACAGCGTGCTCTTGCCGGCGTTGGTGTAGCCCACCAGGGCGACCAGGGGCACCCGGGCCTCCTGCCTGCGACGCCGGGTCTCGTGGCGACGGCCGGCGAGTTCCTCCAGGCGCTTCTCCAGCAGGCGGATCCGGTCCCGGGCCCGGCGCCTCTCCATCTCGAGGCGGGTCTCCCCGGGACCCTGGGCCCCGATGCCGCCGGTCAGCCGGGAAAGGGCGTCGTCCTTCTCCGACAGGCGGGGCAGGTTGTATCGCAACTGGGCCAGTTCCACCTGGAGCCGACCCTCGGGACTCCGGGCATGGCGGGCGAAGATGTCGAGGATCAACTGGTTCCGGTCGATCACCCGGACCTCGGTGACCTGGGCGATGGAACGCTGCTGGGACGGGGTGAGGGGCCGGCCGAACACCAGCAGGTCCACGCCCTTCATCAGGCCGGTCATCGCCAGTTCCCGGACCATGCCCTTGCCGACCAGGAAGGTGGGGTCGGGCCTCGCCCGGCGCTGGACCGCGGTGTGGACCACCACGAGGCCCGCGGTCCGGCAAAGGGACCGGAGTTCCGCGGTCTCCCAGTCCACGTCGGTCCGGGAATCCAGGACCGGCAGCACCACGATCGCCGCGTCCCGGACCCCGGGAACCCCCCGGTGTCGCAGGGCTCCGGTGGTCCGCCGGATCTCCTCCTCCAGTTCGCGGATCCGGTGGGCGAAATCCCCCGGAAGGGCATTGGCGTAGCGGACCGGTTCCACCTCCCAGAGGCGGCCCTCGCGGTTGTCGGGGAGCAGCCGGGCGACCTCCACCTTGGGCATCGCGCCGCTGCCCTGGGGCATCACGGCGACCAGGGCATCCAGGGACATCATCCGCAGCGTTTCCAGGTCCGCTTCCAGGTTCCCCTGGCCGTCGGGCCGGGCATGGACCAGGCGCAGGCCTCCCAGGCGTCCCGGACCCACCCGCTGGCGGGCCCACCGGGGCACCAGGAGGCGCACCGCGTCCCCGACCACCACCTCCTGGACCCCGCCCCGGCGGTCCACCAGGCATCCGACTCTTCGCCCGGTGGCCTCCACGGCCTCCTGGAGGGCCATCGCGAAGGAGGGGGTCACCGCGGACTCGGCCCCGGCTCCCCGGTCCGCCAGGCGTTCCAGCAGGCGCAGGGTCGCCGGCCGCAGCCCCAGCAGGTTCCCCGAGACCTTCACTCGTCCTTCCCCAGCCCGTATTCCTTCAGTTTGTAGAGCAGCGCCCGATGGCTGATCTCCAGCAGGCGGGCCGCCCGGGTGCGGTTGCCCCCGGTGGCCTCCAGGGCCTGGAGGATCAGGTGCCGCTCCAGCGTCCGGGCGTTCCGCTTCACCGAGAGCCCGGCCAGGGGGAGCATCGATCGGGGTCCGGGGCCCTGAACCTCCCGGGTCAGTTGTTCCGGCAGGGCCTCCTCGGTCACCTCGCCCCCGTCCGACAGCACCACCGCCCGCTCCACCAGGTTCTCCAGTTCCCGGACGTTCCCCGGCCAGGAATAGGCCATCAGGGCCCGCATGGCCCCGTGGGTGAATCCCCCGCCGCAGTCCCGGAGACCCAGGCGGTCCCGGGTCCGCTGGAGGAAGAACTCGGCCAGGGCCGGGATGTCCTCGGGACGGTCCCGGAGGGGAGGGATGTGGATCGGCAGCACGTTCAGCCGGTAGAAGAGGTCCTCCCGGAACCGCCCCGTGGCGATTTCCGCCGAGAGATCCCGAGAGGTGGCGGCGATGACCCGGACATCGACGTGGATGGACCGGACGTCCCCCACCCGCCGGATCTCGGACTCCTGGAGGAAGCGGAGGATCTTCACCTGGAGGGACACCGGCAGCTCCCCGACCTCGTCCAGGAACAGGGTGCCGCCGTTGGCGGTCTCGATGAGCCCCTTCTTGTTCCCCACGGCGTCGGTGAAGGCCCCCCGGACGTGGCCGAAGAACTCGCTCTCCATCAGTCCCTCGGGGATCGCCCCGCAGTTGACCGCCACGAAGGGGTGGCGCGCCCTGGGGGACGAATCGTGGACGAAGCGGGCCAGCACCTCCTTGCCGGTCCCGGACTCGCCGGTCAGCAGCACGGTGGTCCGGTAGGAGGCGATCCGGGCGGCGGTGGCCAGGACCCGCTTCATCGCGTCGGATCGGGCGATCACCTGGGGCACGCCTCCCCCTTTCCCGACCCGGGACCGGAGTTCCAGGTTCTCCCGGCGCAGTTGCTCCCGCTCGACGGCCTTCCGGAGGCAAAGGAGCACCTCCTCGCTCTGGAACGGCTTGCTGATGTAGTCGTAGGCACCGGCCCGGAGGGCCTCGACGGCCGTGTCCTGGCTACCGTAGGCCGTCATCACGATCACGGTCAGCAGGATCCCCCGCTGCTTGAGAGCCTGCAGGAAGGCCATCCCGTCCATGCCGGGCATCTTCAGGTCGCAGAGGCACAGGTCGAAGCGGCTCCGTTGCAGCAGGTCCAGGGCGTCCTCGGCCGAGGCGCAGGTGGTCACCTGGTAGCCCGCCCGGGAGAGGACCACCAGCAGCATCTGGAGGAATCCGGGCTCGTCGTCGATGACCAGGACCCTCAGGCTCATCTCCTCCTCCCCGGGGATGCTACCACGAGCCCGGTTCCTCGGCCTCGGCCGCCTCCCAGAGGTGCACCTGGAACACGGCTCCCCGGTCCGGGGCGTTGCCGGCGGTGATGTCGCCTCCGTACACCTGGAGGATCTGGGCGCAGATGGCCAGCCCGAGTCCGGTCCCTTCCCCCGGCGGCTTGGTGCTGAAGAAGGGGTCGAAGACCCGGGCCAGGGCTTCCTCGGGGATTCCCGGTCCCGTGTCCCGGACCTCGATCTCGATCCGTCGCCCCTCCCGCCGGGCGGTGGTCGTCAGGACCCCCCGGCCGTCCATCGCGTCGGCGGCGTTCATCCAGAGGTTCAGCAGCACCTGCTGCAACTGGGAGGGGCGGATCTCGACCCAGAGGGGGTCCGCGGGGAGGTGGGTCCGCAGGTCGATCCCGCCGAACTTCTTGTGGGATCGGACCAGGTTGCGGACGCCGTCCAGGCAGGCCTTCACCTCGGCCCGGGCCCCCTCCTCCCGGCTCGGACGGGCGAAGTCCAGGAGGTCCCGCAGGATCCCGTGCACCCGGAGGATCGAGGCGTGGACCTGCCCCGCGAATTCCTTCGTCTGGGCCGGGTCGTTGGCCCCGTCCCGCAGGATCTCGGACAGGCCCAGGGCGATGCCGATGGGGTTCCCGATCTCGTGGGCGATCCCGGCGGCCAATTGGCCCACCGAGGCCAGTTTCTCCGCCTGGATCAGGCGCCCCTTGGCCCCCCGGAGGTCCGCCCGGATCCGCTCCAGTTCGTCGGCGACCCGGTCGGCCCGGCGCCGTTCCTCGGCCAGTCGCTTCGACAGGTCGTCCAGCGACCGGGACAGGAGGACCATGTCCCCCACGTCGTCCTCCCCCTGCCAGAGGGTCCGCCGGCGAACCCGGGACGCGGCCGCCGACACGGGACGCACGATCAGGAAGTAGCCTGCCACCAGGCCCCCCAGGACCCCCAGTGCCGCGACCAGCAGGCTGTAGAGGAGCACCAGGGTCCAGACCGACGGGGGCGACGGGGAGCGGAGCACCTGCTCCATCACCAGCAGGCTGGGACGGGTCCCCGGGGCGTCCAGGCGCACCAGGGCCATCCAGGCTCTCCCCGTCATCGCCCTTCCTGGAGGCGGTTCCTCTGGCGAAGTGAGGGGAACCCGGGCCAGGGCCTCCCCGGACAGGAAGGCCTCCACCGCCAGGTCCAGGGGAACCCCCGCCCGCCGGGCCTCCTCGGGGAACTCGGGCCTTCCCGGCTCGGTGGACAGCAGCCGGACCGAGATCCCCTCCAGGGACCGGGAGAGGTCCCGGACCCAGTCAGTCCACCGGCTCGCGTCGGCCGGGGCCCGGGCGGCGGCAAGCCGAGCCCTGGAAAGCACGACCTCCCCCTCGGACCGTTCCAGGCGGGGCATCCAGAGGTCCCGGAGAATGGGGATCAGCACGGCCCCCGACAGCGTGGTCGCGAACAGGACGACCAGCAGCAGCCGGCCCCGGATGCCCATGGAGGAGAGGACTTTCACGGGACAAGGATACGGGCGGCGTCGCCCCGGGACAACCGGGGGCCCCAGCGGTGCCGAGGATGCCTACGGTTTCGCCGAGTGGTGGGGGCACTGGCCCCCGTGGCTGCACTTGCAGCGGCCGTCCTTCTTGCAGGGGCAGTCCTTGCAGGCGGCGCAGGCCTTGCCGTCCTTGCAGGGGCAGGTCCCGTCCTTCTTGCAGGGGCAGTCCTTGCAGCCGCCGGCCGTGCCGGCCTTGCCGTCCTTGCCGTCCTTGCAGGGGCAGGTGCCGTCCTTCTTGCAAGGGCAGTCCTTGCAGGCGGCGCAGGGCTTGCCGTCCTTGCAGGGACAGGTTCCGTCCTTCTTGCAGGGGCAATCCTTGCAGCCCTCGCAGGCGGGAACCGGGTCGCTTCCCTGGGCCGCCGCCGCAGGACAGCCTCCCGCACCCTGGCCGCAGGTCCCCTCGCCAGCGGCCTTCGCATGGGGACATCCCCCTTCCGGCGCCCCGAAGACCGCCGGGGCGTCCTTTCCTGCCTTGGCGCCGCAGCCGCACCCCTCGCAGGCGTCGCTCCGGCCCGGAGTGGCCATCACGAGGAGAAACGCAATTCCCAGACCCAGGATCGTCGATTTCATGGTCGCCTCTTTCGAAAAGAGGAGGGAATTCTAGCGGAAGCCCCCCCGTCGCTGTCAAACGGCCGGAGCGATCCCCGAACCCGTTGGCCGCTCCCCTCTGTCCCGTCCGTGGTCCAGCCTGGGCCCCGGAGTCCGTTTCGGCGGGCCGGAATCTGCCATTTGACACGCTGGGGATTTTCACTACAATCAGCCCTCCGTTCGGGTGGTGGTCGGAGGACCGACATGTACGCAGTGATTCAGACCGGTGGAAAGCAGTACCGCGTGGCCCCGGGGGACGTGATCGAGGTCGAGAAGCTCCCGGTGGACGAGGGGGCCGAGGTGACCTTCGACCAGGTCCTGCTGGTGGGGTCCGAGAGCGAGACCCGGGTGGGGCAGCCCCTGCTCCAGGGCGCCAGGGTGTTGGCCCGGGTCGTGAAGAACGGCCGGGCGCCGAAGGTCCTGGTGTTCAAGATCAAGCGGCGCAAGAACTACCGTCGGAAGCAGGGACATCGCCAGGCGTTCACCCGCCTGAGCATCCAGGACATCCAAGTGGGGTAGCAGATGGCGCGCAAGAAGTCTCAGGGAGCGGGGCGGAACGGTCGGGACAGCCAGGGACAGCGCCGGGGCGTCAAGGTCTTCGGAGGCCAGCAGGTGGTGGCCGGCAACATCCTGGTCCGCCAGCTGGGGACCCGGATCTACCCCGGCCACAACGTCGGCATGGGACGGGACTACACCCTGTTCGCGCTCCGGGACGGCGTGGTGAGCTACCGGGAAGGCCGGGGCAAGCGCTTCGTGGACGTGGATCCGGCCCAGGCGGCGTCCTGACCCCGGTGTTCGAGCCTCCTCCTCCCCGCGACCCCTCCGGCAAGGCAGGCCCATGCGCTTCATCGACGAGGCCGTCATCGTCATCCGATCCGGGCGCGGCGGCAACGGGTGCGTGTCGTTCCGCCGGGAGAAGTTCGTCCCGAAGGGCGGCCCCGACGGGGGGGACGGCGGCCGGGGCGGGGACGTGGTCCTCGAGGCCTCGGAGGACGTCAACACGCTGCTCGACTTCCACCAGAAGCAGCGCCACGCGGCCGAGGACGGCCGGCCCGGCGGCGGCGCCCGGAAGACGGGACGCCGGGGCCGGGACTGCGTGCTGAAGGTCCCGGTGGGGACCATCGCCTGGGACGACCAGGGAGAGATGATCTGCGACCTCTCGGAGGCCGGGGCCCGGGCGGTCCTCGCGCCGGGCGGCCACGGGGGGAAGGGCAACTGCCACTTCGCGCTGCCCTGGCGCCAGGCCCCGGACATCGCGACCCCCGGCGGGCCGTCGGTCGAGCGGACGGTCCGGCTGGAACTGAAACTGCTGGCCGACGTCGGGCTGGTGGGGCTGCCGAACGCCGGCAAGTCCACGCTGATCAACCGGATCTCGGCGGCCCGGGCGAAGGTCGCCGACTATCCCTTCTCGACGCTGGTTCCCGCCCTCGGCGTCGTCCGCCGGGGGCACTTCTCCTTCGTGGTCGCGGACCTGCCAGGCCTGATCGAGGGGGCCTCCCAGGGGGCCGGACTGGGAATCCAGTTCCTCCGGCACTGCGAACGGACGCGCCTGCTGGTGCACCTGGTGGACGTCTCCGGCGGGCAGGACCCGGTGGCCGCCGCCGGGGTCGTCGAGAACGAGATGGCCCGGCACGGGGCCCGCCTGGATCGCAAGCCGGTCCTGCTGGTGGCATCCAAGATCGACCTGGCGGAGTCGGACGAGGCGCGCCGGCGACTGGAGGCCCACGCGGCGGCCCGGGGAGTGCCCTTCTTCCCGATCTCGGCCCGGACCGGCGAAGGCGTGGAGGCCCTGGTGAAGGAGATGGCCCGGCGGGTGCAGTCCCGTCCGGGGGGGAAACCGGAATGAAGCCCGGGGGGTGGTGGGCCCCGGAGGAGGCGTCGATGGGAGAGCGGATGTTCACCGGAGTCAAGGTCTTCAGCGCGACCCGGGCCAAGGACCGGGAGGAACTGGGGGAGACGATCACCCGGTGGCTGGCCGAGAATCCCCGCATCCACCCGGTGGACCGGGTGGTCGTGCAGTCCTCGGACCGGGAGTTCCACTGCCTGACGATCACGATCTTCTACCGGGAAGAAGCCGCTTGACAGGAGGGGCTTCTCCGCTTATAAAGACTGCCCGTTTCGCCCGGAGGGCAGGGAGGTTCCATGGCGAATCACAAGTCGGCGTTGAAGCGGCATCGGCAGAGCCTGAAGGCTCGCGCCCGGAACATGCACTACCGGTCCATGGCCCGGACTGCCGTCAAGAAGGCCCGGAACGCCCCGAAGAAGGACCAGGTCGAGGCCTTCCGGGACGCGGCCTCGGTGCTGGCCCACGTGGCCGCCAAGGGAGTCATCCCCCGCCGTCGGGCGGCCCGGAAGATCTCGCGGCTGGCCCGTGCCCTGAACCAGACCGCCTGAGCGTCCCCTTCCGGCGGCCCCCCCGGCCCGACCTCCGGGTCGACCCCCGTCCCTCCGCGGCTGCAGCCCCCCGGCATCCCTTCCGCTTGCCCGGCCGATTCGGTGTGCTAGACTGGAATTCGTCCTCTTCTGGAAGATCCGAATGCGACATCTCGAGGGGAGGAAGCGACGATGCGGGAGTTCGTCGAGACGGTGGTGAAGGCGCTGGTGGACCGGGAGGACGAGGTCCGCCTGAACGTGGTGGAGAGCGAGTCCACGGTCGTGATCGAACTGCGGGTGGCAAAGGAGGACATGGGCAAGGTGATCGGGCGGGACGGCACGATGGCCTGGGCCCTCCGGACGCTGGTGTACAACGCCGCCGCGAAGTGGAAGAAGCGGGCCATCCTCCAGATCCTCGACTGACCTGGGTCACCGGCCCCGCCAGGCCCTTCGGGCCAGCACCAGGGCGCCCAGCACCCCCGACCGGCTGCCGAGACCCGGGGCCACCAGGAAGTCCTCGAGGTTTCCCGACAGGCGGGGGTGGCGCAGGTAGCCGGCGATCCTCCGGGCGAGGCGTTCCCTCACCCGGGGCAGCAGTCCCGGGGCCTGCATCACGCCGCCTCCCAGGATCACCCGCCCGGGGGACAACACCAGGGTGATCGCCGTCACCCCGGCGGCCAGGTAGTCGGCTTCGAGGTCCCAGACCTCCCGCCGTTCCCGGAGTTCCTCCCCGGGACGGCCCCACCGCTGCCGCAGGGCGGTGCCCGAGGCGAGTCCCTCCAGGCAGTCCCCGTGGAAGGGGCAGCAACCGGGGAACGGGTCCCGTTCCGGGTCCCGGGGGACCGGCAGGTGTCCCATCTCGGGGTGGACCAGGCCGTGCAACAGGCGGCCCTCGGCCATCCCTCCGCCCCCGATGCCGTTGCCCACGGTCAGGTACACGAAGGTCCGGAACCCCCTGGCGGCGCCCCACCGGTGCTCCCCCAGGGCCGCGCCGTTCACGTCGGTGTCGAACCCCACCGGCACGCCCAGGCGCCGGCCCAGCGTCCCCGCCACGTCCGCTCCCTGCCACCCGGGCTTCGGGGTGGTGGTGACGTGTCCGAAGGTCGGGGAGGCCGGGTCCGGGTCCACGGGGCCGAAACAGCAGACCCCCAGGGCGCCCAGGGGTCCGAGGCGGTCGGCGGCCCGTGCAAGGGCGTCCCCGACCCGGGCCAGGGTCTCCGCGGGACCCGTGGTGGGGATGCGGATCTCCGCCCGGATGTCCCGGGGGCCGGTTCCCACCAGGCAGGCGACCTTGGTGCCTCCCAGTTCGACGCCCGCCAGCAGGGGTCGGAGTCTTCCGGTCATCCAGCCCCTCCAGGGTCGGGACGCCTCAGCGAACCGGCACCCCCTCGGCGGCCAGGGCTCCGGGGAGGGACGCCTCGAGCGGGGACCCGGCCCGCAGGAACACCGGGGGCTGTCCCAGGGGAGCCTCGACCGTCCCCTCGCTGCCCGTCCCTTGGGCCCCCTCCCGGACCTCGCCGGTCCACAGGTGCTTCCAGGATCCGGGGGGCCACCACACCGGGCGCAGGATGGGCCCGTCCCCCTTCCCCGGTTCCAGGACCGGGGCCACCAGCAGGTCGGGACCCAGCAGGAACTCGTCGGACACGGTCCAGGCCCGGGGAACGTCCGGGTAGTGCATGGCCAGGTGCCGCACCACGGGCCAGCCCCGATCGGCGGCCTCCCGGAACAGCGTCCGGCGGTAGGGTGCGAGGGCCCGGTAGATGCGGGTGAACCGCCCGAAGTGGTCCGCCAGCGGGTCGTCCTGGTACACCTGGGCGTTGCGCCCGGGCTGGTTGCCTTCGTGGGTGCGCAGCAGGGCGGTGAAGGCGTTCATTTCCACCCAGCGCATCAGCAGTTCGGGGCTCCGATCCACCGGCGGATCAACCAGGGGAACCCCCGTGTAGCCCCCGGCATCGGAGTGGTTCAGGGCGATGCCGCTGAACCCCCCGTTCAGGAGCCCGTGCAATGCGCTCCGCAGGCCGTCGAAACGGTCCCAGGTGACCGTCTGGTCCCCTTCCCACTGCATCCCGCTGAAGGCCGGGGTCCCCGTGAAGCCGGACCGGTGGAAGACCAGGGCCTCTGGGACCATGCCGGCCTCCTCCAGGGCCTCCCGGTTCAGCCGGGCCCACTCGACCGGATAGCGGTTGTGCCACCGGGAGGCCAGTTCCCCCGAGGCAAGCACTGCGTCGAAGGGAAGGGCCTCGGCGAAGTCGGCCATCCACCCCGCGCAGCGGGCCCGGCCCAGCAGTTCGTCCTTCAGGACCCCCTTCATCCAGGTCCGGGCCGGCTCCGACGAGAGGTCCAGCAGCGTCACCTCGAAGACCCCCTGGCGGATCCGGTAGGGCTCCCCCGACGGGGTCCGGACGACGTGCCCGGCCTCCAGCGCTTCCCGGTAGAGGTTGCGGGTCGCCGGGTCCGCGTCGGGGGGCAGGTCCCGGAACATCGGGTTCACATAGCAGAGGGGCCGGATGTCCGCCTGCCGGAGGGAGTCGGTCCAGTCCTCCCAGGCGGCCTGCCGCGAGGGCGCCAGGGACCAGTTCCACAGCACCTGTTCCCCGATCACCGTCCGGGCGGTGCCGCACCAGGTCTGGTTCCACACCGCCGCGATCCGGCTTCCGTGGGCCCGGAGGAAATCCACCCGTTCCAGGCCCTCGGGGAGGTCCCGGGCCAGGGCCACCACCGCCCCCTGGTCGATCCAGGCCGGGGGCTCCCGCATCCGGCCCGTGAACTCGGTGAGGCGTTCCAGGAGTTCCAGCGGCGTGGTCCCGTGGAACATCCGCACCCGGACCTCCGGGGCCCAGGCCCGCACCTCGATGCGTCCCGGCGAGGAGAGATCGAACCAGGAGACCTCGGTGTTCTCCAGCAGGAAGGACCGCCCGTCGGCGGACAGCAGGTGGGGGACCGGGTGGTAGGTCGCCGACTCGTCCCCCGAGGACCCGGGGGACAGCATCTCCATCGTCTCGCGGATGGCCGGTTCCCCCCGCCCGATCCCCTGCTCCCGGACCAGCACCGGCACCACCCGGCCCCGGAGGTCCAGCGTGTCGTGGGGGAACTGCTCCCCGAGGCCCAGGACCGGCGCCTCGGGGTCCGAGGCAATGGCCAGGGCCCAGGCATCCGCCGGCGTCCCGGTGGACCGGACCTCCAGGATCAGGTGATCGGGTCGGGGCTCGCAGGCACGGATCTCGTACCGGAGGCCCTCGCAGGAGGATCCGGCCTCCCCGGATCCTCCCTCGAGAACCAGGTTGGCACCTTCCTGGCGGACCCGGGTCGGGGGCCCCGCCCGGCAGGTCCCCGTGACCTCCTCCCGGGCATCGAAGGCCCCCTGGAGTTCCTTCACCTCCAGACGGCCCCAAAGGGCCTTCAGGCGCCCGGGACCCGACAGCGCGAAGACCCTCCGGTCCGGTTCCCGAAGATGGGACACCTCCAGGTCCCCGTCGGCCAGGACCGTCACCCGGAAGTCCCCGGCCGGGTACGTCCCGGGCGCCGCGGGCCGCCAGGCCGCCGACACGTTGCTGAAATCGCAGGGCAGGGCGACCTGGGGGACGTCCGGACCCTCCTGGAGATCCCCGGGACCCGGCGTCGTCGCGCCGCATCCCGGCAGAAACCAGAGCAGGCAGAGCAGCCGCCCGATCCGTTTCCGATCCATCCCCGCCCTCCCGGAACCGGGTATATCACGGGGGGTCGGCGATCCGCCAGACGGGCGCGCATTCCCGGCGAACCCGCCGCCACAGGCGTGGCCGGACCTTGACCGGACCCCGCACCTCTGCGAAGGTCGCCCTCGCTGCGAATTCCCGGAGAGGAGCGGGGCCATGGCAGGGGGATTCCACCGGCGGCGATGGACGGGATTTGGCGCGCTGGCGGTCTGGCTGGCCCTCGGGGGGTGCGGGACGGACCGGGAAGGCCCCGCCGGGGACGTCCCGGGGGACGGGATCGACCTGCCGGGGCCACAGGACCTCTCCGGGGAGGCGACGGAGGTTCCGGGACCGCTGCCGAGGGTCCTGCCCCTTCCCCAGTGGAGAATCGCAAGCAGCGAGGAAGTCGGGGAAGACGGCGGGGCGATCTCGCTTCCGGGCTTCGACGATTCCCGGTGGATTCCCGCCCGGGTCCCGGGAACCGTCGCCGGGGCTCAGGAGGAGGCGGGCCTGCTCGGAGACCCCCGCTACGGTCGCAACCTCCAGTCCCTGCCGGGGTGGACCTGGAGTTTCCTCCCGATGCCGCCCGACAGCCCCTACAGCGTCGGCTGGTGGTGGCGGACGGAGTTCGAGGCCCCGGTCCGGGAGGAGGGACAGCGTCACTGGCTGGTCTTCGAGGGCATCAACTACCGGGCGGAGATCTGGGTGAACGGCCGGCGGGCCGCCTCGCCGGACCAGGTCGTCGGCACCTTCCGGGAGCATCGCCTGGACGTCACGGACCTCCTGCCCGCCCGGGGGCCCTGCGCCGTGGCGGTCCAGGTCTTCGCCCCGGACATCTTCACCGACCTGGCGATCCATTTCGTGGACTGGAATCCCGAGCCGCCGGACTACAGCATGGGCCTTTGGATGCCCGCCCGGGTCGAGGTCCGGGGACCGGTCATGATCCGGGACCCGGCCGTGACGACCCGGCTCCTGCCCGACGGTGCCGCCGACCTGTCCCTGGTCGCGGTCCTGTCCAATGCCCGGGACCTCCCGGCGGACGTGCGGATCTCCGGCCGCTTCGGGGAGACGGCGTTCGATCACGAGGTCTCGCTGGGTCCCGGCGAATCCCGGGAGTTCGCCTGGACTTCCGCGGACATCCCCGCCCTGCGGGTGCCCGACCCGGTCCTCTGGTGGCCCTATGCCTGGGGGGATCCCCATCTCTACCGGATGGACCTGGAGGTCCGGGTGGACGGGGTCCTGTCGGACGCCGCCTCCTTCGACTTTGGCATCCGGGAGGTCACGGCCGAGGTGATGCCTCCGAACCAGTTGCTGTACCGGATCAACGGCCGCCCGATCCTGATCCGGGGCGCGGGGTGGGTGCCGGACCTCTTCTACCGACACGACCCCCGACGGGACCGGGACGAGATCGCCTACGTGAAGGACCTGGGCCTCAACGCCATCCGGCTGGAAGGGAAACTCGAGGACCACGAGTTCTACGACCTCTGTGACCGGGAGGGCATCCTGCTGATGGCCGGCTGGTGCTGCTGCGACGCCTGGGAGGACTGGGAACACTGGGGGGACGAGCAGCGGTCCGTGGCCCGGGCCTCCCTGGAAACGCAGCTGCGGCGCCTGCGGCGCCATCCGAGCGTCTTCACCTGGCTCAACGGATCCGATTTCCATCCTCCCCCGGACGTCGAGCGGATGTACCTGGAGGTGGCCCGGGAGGCCCGGTGGGACCTGCCGGTGGTCTCCAATGCCACCGAGACGCCCTCGACCGTCTCGGGCCCTTCGGGGATGAAGATGACGGGACCCTACCACTGGGTCCCCCCGGCCTACTGGTACCTGGCCGTGCCCCGGGACCCGATGGACCTCGCGGGACGGGTGGACTGGGAGTGGATGTACGGGGGGGCCTTCGGCTTCAACAGCGAGTCCAGTCCGGGCTTCTCGATCCCTCCCCTGGACAGCCTGATGCGGATGATGCCCGAGGGGGATCTCTGGCCCCCGGGCGACACGTTCCTGTTCCATTCCGGGGGCCTCGGATCGGCCCCCGAGAGGCTGCGGGTGTACCTGGACGGGATGAACGCCCGCCTGGGACCCCCCGACGGGGTCGCGGACCTGGCCCGGAAGGCCCAGGTGTTCCAGTACGAGGCCCACCGGGCGATGTTCGAGGCCCAGGGCCGCAACAAGCACGTCGCCACCGGCCACATCCAGTGGATGCTGAACAACGCCTGGCCCGGGTTGATCTGGCAGTTGTACGACTGGTTCCTCCGTCCCGGGGGGACCTACTACGGCGCTCGGAAGGCCCTCCGGCCCCTCCACGTCCAGTACGCCTACGACGACCGGGGGGTCTGGGTGGTCAACTCGACGATCCGGGACTACCGGGGCCTCCGGGTGGAGGCCGCCCTCTACGCCCTCGACGGCACCCGGGTCGCAGACCGGTCCTCCGTCGTCGAGGACCTCCCGGGGGACGGGAAGACCCTCGCCCTGTCCCTGGCACCGGACATCGACGACCACGCCCAGACCCTGGCCCCGGTGTTCTTCGCGGACCTGCGGTTGCGGGATGCGGCAGGGGCCGAGATCGATCGGAACACCTACTGGCTCACGATCGCCGAGGATGCCTTCATCTGGGAGCCCACCCCGGACAACCTGCCGAAGGTGCAGGTGGCGGACCAGTCGGCCCTGGCGTCCCTGCCTCCCGTCTCCCTCCGGCGGGATCCGTTCACGGTCGATCGCCAGGGGGACGAGGTGGAGGTCGTCCAGACGCTGCGGAACGACACGTCGGCCATCGCCTTCTTCGTCGAGGTGACGCTCTGGGACCTCGAACGCGGTCTGCCAGTCCTTCCGATCCTCTGGGACGACAACGACCGGACGCTGTTCCCCGGCGAGACCGCCACCTGGCGGGGACGGGTCCGGGCCGACCGGGTGGAGGGAAGGACCCTGGAAATCCGGGTCACCGGGTGGAACGTCGTGCCCTGACCCCTCCGGCGCACGGTGTGGGATTTTCCCACAGGCCGTGGGAACTCCCCACATCGGCCCGGCTCCGTCCTGGCCTGCCCATCGCCTTTTCTTGAGCGAATCCGGCCGGATGCCGGCCCGGGGGCATGCTCCATCTCCCGGATCGATTCTTGCGTCTCCCTGGAGAGGAGCCGTCTGGACGGGAGGTGGGCCATGAACGAGATGCAGGCGATGGCGATCATGGCGACGAACCTGCTGGCCGCAGCGCTGGTGCCGCTGGTGCTGCTGGTGGCGGCCCTGAAGGATGCCGGAAGCCTGACCCGGTAGCCGCCCTCTCCCCCGCCTCATTCCCGGGATGATCGCCGGTCGATGTCGTAGCGTCGCATCTTCTCGTAGAGGGTCGATCGATCGATGCCGAGGATGGCCGCGGCCTCGGTGATGTTCCACCGGGTCCTCTGGAGCACCGCCCGGATCACCTGGGCCTCGACCTCCCGGAGGGGCAGGTTCGCCGGGGGTTGCCAGGAGTCGGGAACCGCCTCCTCCCGGAGGAACCGGAAGTCCTCCTCGCCGAGTTCGTCCCCCCGGCAGGTCACCAGGGCCCGTTCCACGGCGTTCTCCAGTTCCCGGACGTTTCCCGGCCAGCGGTGAGCCTGGAGGGCCGCCAGGGCTCCCGGCGTCCAGCGGGGAGGCGGCCGTCCCTGCTCGGCGGCCAGCCGTGCCCCGAAGTGGAGGGCCAGCAGCCGGATGTCCTCCGGGCGGTCCCGGAGGGCCGGCACCTGGATGTGGATCACGTTCAGCCGGTAGAACAGGTCCTCCCGGAAGCGCCCCTCCCGCACCGCGGCCCGCAGCGGGCGGTTCGTGGCCGCGATGAAGCGCACGTCCACGGCGATCTCTTCGTTGCCGCCCACCCGGAAGAAGCGTCGCTCCTGGAGGACCCGCAGGAGGTCCACCTGGACCTTCGGCGAGATGTCCCCGATCTCGTCCAGCAGCAGGGTGCCCCCGTCGGCGATCTCGAACTTCCCCCGCTTCCGGGCCTGGGCCCCGGTGAAGGATCCGGCCTCGTGGCCGAAGAGCTCCGATTCCAGCAGGGTCTCGGTCAGGGCGGCGCAGGACATCTTCACGAAGGGCCGCCCGGCGCGATTGCCTGCCTCGTGGATGGCCCGGGCGAACATCTCCTTGCCGGTGCCGCTCTCCCCCTCGATCAGCACCGTGCTCCGGAGGTTCGCCACCTCCTCCACCAGGGCGAAGAGGGCGTGCATGCGGGGGCTGGCGCTCAGGATGCCGTGGAAGGCCTCCCCCCGGGCCACCGCGGCCGGGACCGCGTCCGGGGGCCGCTCCCCGACCCGGCGCAGGGCGGCGATCCGCTGGAGGATCAGGGAGACGTCCTCGGGGTCGAAGGGCTTCAGGACGTAGTCCGCCGCACCTTCCTTCATCGCCTCCACCGCGGTGTCGATCGTGCCGTAGGCGGTGATGATCACGACCGGGAGGTCGGGACGGATGGCTCTCAATCGTTTCATGGTCTCGATCCCATCGATGCCCCCGGGCATCTTCAGGTCCACCAGGCAGGCCAGCCAGTCGGGTCCCGGCACCAGGGTCGAGGCCTCCTCGCCCGAGGCGGCGGTGACGGTCCGGTACCCGTCCTCGGCCAGCCACGCGGCCAGGGATTCCCGGACCACCGGCTCGTCGTCCACGATCAGCACCACCGGGCGGTCGGTCATGGGTTCCCGTCCTCCTCCCCGGTCCTGCCCCGGACCGGCAGCACCACCCGGAACGTGGCACCGCACCCCGGCGCGGACTCCACCTCGATCAGGCCTCCGTGGGCCTGGACGATGCCGTAGACCACCGCGAGGCCCAGGCCCAGGGCCTTGCCCTTTTCCTTGGTCGTGAAGAAGGGGTCGAAGATGCGGTCCAGGTGTTCCGGCGCGATGCCCACGCCCGCGTCGATCACCTCCAGGGTCACCCGGTCGGCGGCGGGGTCGAAGGCGGTGGAGATCACGATGGTGGATCGATCCGGGGAGGCCTGGGCCGCGTTGACCAGCAGGTTCGTGAGGACCTGCTGCATCTGCTCCGCGTCGCAGGACACGGGAGGCAGGTCCCCCCTCCGGTGGACGACCTGGATCTCCCGGGACGAGAACCGCTCCGACAGCAGGGTCAGCGTGCGGTCGATCACCTCGTCCAGGTCCGTGTCGGCCAGGACTGGCCGGGACTGGCGGGAAAAGGTCAGCAGGTCCGAGACGATGCGCCCGACCCGGGCCGTCTCGCCGGCGATCTGGGACAGGAACTTCCGGACTTCCGGGATCCGATCCGGGGGGATGCCCTGGTCGGTGACGATCCGCTGGACCAGGCTCGCGAGGTTCCGGATGCCCGCGACGGGGTTGTTGATCTCGTGGGCCACCGTCGCCGCCAGGCGTCCCAGGGACGCCATGCGTTCGGACTGGGCGAGGCGTTCCCGGGCGGAATGCAACTGGGCCGTCCGCTCCTCGACCTTCTGCTCCAGGGCCTGGGTCAGGGCGTTCAGTTCCGCCATCGCCTGGGAGAGGCGCTGCCGGAGGTCCTCGAAGGACTGCTCCAGTTCCCCCAGTTCCAGGGGGGCCTGGACCTCGATGGGCCGGTCCAGTCCCCGGGCCGTCAGGGACCGGATGGCCCGGACGAGCCTCCGGATGGGGACCCCGACGAACTTCCGGGTGACCAGGAAGATCAGGGTCCCGAGCAGCGCCAGTTCGACCAGGGCCCGCTGGAGGGCCTGCCGGCGCAGGCGATCGCGCTCCCGGTCCACCAGGGCCATCGACATGCCGACGTCCAGCACTCCCAGGACCCGGATCTCCGGCGGATGGGCGTGGCAGGGGGCGTTCGCGCAGGCGGGCTCGTTGTAGACGGGCGTGATCATCCCGAGCACGCGGGCGCCGTCCTCCCGGTGGAAAATCCGGGTCCGGGTGGGCACGTCCACGGTGACCAGGGGCTCCTCCCGGGCATGGCACAGGTCGCAGGCCTCGGCATGCTTGTCCACCAGGGTCCCCTGGTCGTCCCCGGTGGAAAAGACGATCCGCCCTTCCTTGTTGAAGATCCGGATCTTCTCGATGCCCTTCTGGCGGGCCACGGACCGCATGATCTCGTAGGCGGCGTCCCTGCGGTCCTCGAGCATGGCATGCCAGGTGGCGTTGACGATGGCGTTGGACAACTGCTCCGAGGCCATCGTCATCTGGTTCCGCAGCAGGAGTTCCTGGTTCCGCAGGTCCATCCAGGCGGACCCGCCGGCCACCACCGCGACGACCAGGACCAGGTAGAGGATCAGGCGGATCGCCAGGCGCTGGGGGGCCAGCAGCCGCACCAGGAACCGCGCCGCGGATCGAGCCCTCGGACCTTCCACCCGACCTCCCCGGACAGGCACCCTGCCCCCACAAGGTAGATCAGTTGCCGCCCGGAAGGAACCGCAACGGTTGCCCCGGAGCGGAGGTCCGGGACCGGGCGACGCTGCCACCGTTGGCGTCCGGGGACGCAAGGCGCACCGTGGATCGGGGGAACGGCGGGGAGGGGCCCGGGAAGCGCGGTGCGGGTCCCCCGGGGGCTCACCGGGGAACGGGGAAGGCCCGCACGCGGACCTCGGAGAGTGCGCGTGCCTTGGAACGCAGGGGCGCGAGGACCTCCAGCAGCCATCCGGCGACGGTTTCCGGAGTCCCAAGGGGTCCGGCAGCCGCAGGGGCATCGGCACCGTCTTCCCCGTCCGCGGATGGGGCGCCCCGTGCCTGGTGGACGGGGATGCCGATTCGGCCCAGGGACTCGCGAAGGCATCCTCCCGATGGGGGGACGGCCTCGTCGCGGGCCGCTTCCCCGTCCGGGGCCGCCGTGTCGGACACCAGCACCGCGGCGACGGGAATCCCCTCCACGGAGGACAGGGACGCCAGGGCGCGTGCCAGGGCGGCCGGGGTGCCGGGGCGCCATTTCCGGTCCGGTGCGGATCCCGTCGCGTCTCGCCTCTCCCCAGGGAAGAGCGCCAGCAGACGGGCGGCCAGTGACGAGAAATCCGCGAGGGACCTCAAGGCGAGGGGAGGGGCCGGGTGCCAGGAACGAGGCTCTCCGGGTGGTGAAGGAGGGACCCCGTCGTCGGGACCGCCTGGAGGATTCCGGTCCTCGCAGGGGAGGCCCGGGGCCAGGTGGAAGACGATCCCCACCACCCGTTCGGCCTCGATCCACTGCCGGATCCGGTTCCATGTCCGGCCTTCGTTGCCTGGGGGAATCGGGATGGCCAGGTGCCACAATCCCGGATCCCGGCGATTCATCGCCTGGAGGACCGCATCCCGGGATTCCGCGTCGGGAAGCCCGGCATGGGCGAACCGCAGGTGCAGCACCGCCAGCGGGAACGGGCCCCCCAGGGCCCTCGGCGGGGGGACCGGGATCGGATCGCCGGGACTCTGGGGTCCCGGAATGGCCTGGTCCCCGGATTCCCCCACCGGTGGGACTGGGGGAGTTGCAGGGGCCCGGATCGCGGAGGGCGCCGGCGGCAGGGCCAGCCGGCAGAAGGCCTCGGCGATCACCAGGAGCCCCAGAAGTCCTCCGAGGCCTTTCCCGGCAGCCCGGACGGCCTCCCGCTTTCCTCCCGGCACCGCGCCCCAGCGAAGGCCCAGGCCCAGGACCGTGCCCGCCAGCAGCAGGTCCCAGAGCACTTTATAGGCGGACAGGGCCCACCCGATGCCCCCGGATGCCAACGATGGCACCAGCAGCAGGATCCATCGCCCGGCAGGGGTGGACGCCGTCGGCCATCCCTTCGCGAGACGACCGCCCAGCCACCCGCCCGCGACCAGAAGAAGCAGCGCCACGAGGATGGAAACCAGCCCGGCGATCCATCCGGGAGCCTCCGCCCGCGAACCCCCGTCCCCGGACTCCCGAGAGGAGGGCGGTGGTCGTTCCGGGGCGCGGGGATCAGGGAGGGCTTCGGGAAGGGCGTTCCAGAGCCGGGAGGACGGGATTTCCGCCAGGCGATCGGCCCATGCCGTGGCCAGGGAGTCGGGAATCCCGCTGGGGACCACCAGACACAGGGCGCCCGCCGGTCGTCCGGGACAGTCGGGCGCCTGGGCGCGCAACTCGAGGTCCTTGCAGTCGAAGACCTCGGAACAGATCCGGGCCGTCAGTCGATCCTTTCGGGCAGTCACCGACTCGACCCGGATCCCGGGAAGGTCCCGGAGGGCCTCCAGCACCCGTTCCGGGGAATCGACGCGCAGCACGCAGTTCCCGCCGCCGCAGACATCGAGGACGCCCAGGATCAGGGGCAGCCAGGCCATCGGGATACCCCGCGGTTCCGACCCCAAGCGTAGCACGACCGGGTCCGGGGCCGGTCCCGGCGAGGCCGGGCGCCGTGGTATGCTGTCGGCGCCTCTTCCCGGGGGAGTCCTTGTCCGGCCCGATCCCGCCCGTTTCCCGGTCCATCCGGATGGTGGTGGTGCTGGGGTCCCTGGTGCTGGTGGCGGCGACGTTCCTTCCCTATGCCGCCCAGTGGAGCCGGCGGGACGACGGGCGGGTCTTCACGGGCCTGCTGGTCCGGGTGCCGGACGGGTGCAGTTACCTGTCCTTCATGGACCAGCACCGGGAGGGGGCCCTGCTGGTCCGCAACCGGATGGCCCTGGACTCCCCGGGCACGCTGCTTCCCAACCCCGCCTGGATGCTCCTGGGAGGCATCGCGGGGATCTCGGGGCTTCCCCTCATCGCGGTCTATCATGGCGGGAGGGCGGTGCTGGCTCTGGCCTGGTTGGCGGTGCTCTGGGGACTGTGCCGTCGGGCGATGCCGGAACGGCCCAGGACCGCCCTGGCGGCCTTCCTGATGGCGGCGGCGGGGAGCGGACTGCTCTGGATCCGTGCCCTCGGCCTGGAGGTCGAGACCGCCGACTGGATTCCGGAACTCTGGACCTGGCCCTCGATCCTGCTGTACCCCCACTTCGCCCTCTCCCTGGCCCTGGCCGGCGGCGGGATCCTGGGCTGGTGGCGGTTCCAGGACCAGGGCCGGCGCCGGGACCTCGCGGTCGCCTGCACCTGCGGGGTCCTGCTGGGCCTCGTGCATCCCTACACCGCGCTGGCGCTGCTGGCGGCCCTGGTCCTGTACGGGGTGGCCGGGTACCGGCTTCTCCCAGCGGGGGCGACCCGGGGGGCGGGTCCGCTGGCGGTCGGGATGGCCGCGGGCCTGGCACTGCTGGGCAGCCAGTGGTGGTGGTCCCCGGCGATGCGTTCCTGGGCCGACGCCAACGTGATGCCGTCCCCGCCGCCGCTGCAGTACCTGCTGGGCCTGGGCCTGCCGGGACTCCTGGCCCTGGGAGGGATGATCCACCGGACCCGGACCCGGACCTGGGATTCCCGGAGCCTCTTCCTGCTGGCCTGGATCGTGGCCGCCTTCGGGCTGGCCTACGCATCGCCGATCTTGAAGGTGGAACGGCGCTGCGTCGAGGGAGTCCACGTGGCCGTCTGCCTGCTGGGAGCCCAGGCGGTCGGTCCCTTCCTGGAGCGGCGATCCCGTCGGGTCGCGGCCATCCTGTTGGCGGCCCTGGCCCTGGCGGTGATCCCCACCAACGTCGGCGTGGCCTTCCGGGAGGCGACCTCTCGGGTGCCGGGCCGGGTGCATGACGACTGGCCCGAACTCTTCCGGCGGGTGCGGGACCTTCCCGGTCCCCGGACCGTGCTGGCGGACGCCCGCACGGGGATGTTCCTGGCGGGGTTCGCCGGCGCGTCGGTCTTCGCGGGCCACGACCAGCTGACCCCGGACCTCCCCCGGAAGGTCGAGTCGCTGAAGGCCTTCCTGGAGCAGCCGGCCCCCTGGTCCCACCGGCGGGAGTTCCTCCGTCGGATCGGCGCCCGGTGGCTGGTCACCGACCCCCGGCGGCCGCCCCCCGGGGCCGGGGAGGAGGGCGGGCTGCCTCCGGAGGGACCGGTCGCCTCGGGGCGCACCTGGGCCATCTGGGGGCCCTTCGACTGAACCTCGTTCCGATGGCATTCCGCCTGGACACCGGCTGGACCGTCCAGCCCGTCCCGCGCCCTGGACTGGTGCAACCTGCCGGAAGCACGACGTTCCTGCCCTGGCACGGCCCGTGAAGAACGGGGGAATCGTCCTCCCGGGGAGCAGGATCGATGAACGTCCGGGTGCGATCGGCGGTGCTGGTGGGCATCGAGGGCATTCCCGTGGACGTGGAGGTGGACGTCCATCCGGGGATCGGCCACTTCGACATCGTGGGCCTTCCGGAGACGGCCGTCCGGGAGTCGAAGGTCCGGGTGCTGTCGGCCCTTCGGAACCTGGGCTACCGGGCCCACACCCGCTGGGTCACCGTGAACCTCGCCCCGGCCGACGTCCGGAAGCACGGGTCGATCTACGACCTGCCGGTGGCCCTGGGCGTCCTGGCCTGCCTGGAGGCGTTTCCCGCCGGGGCCATCCAGGGCATGCTGATCCTGGGGGAACTGTCCCTGGACGGGGAGATCCGCCCGGTTCCGGGGGTGCTCCCGATGGTCGCCGCGGCCCGGGACCAGGGAACCCTGGAGGTGCTGGTCCCCCAGGCCAACGGGGCCGAGGCCGCCCTGGTCCAGGGGGTCCGGGTCCGGACCGCCAGGAACCTGCCGGACCTGATCGACGCCCTGGCAGGGCGCGGGAGGCTCGAGGAAGGGCCTGCCGGGCCCGTCCCGGAGGAAGGACCCCGGTGCGGGGCCGCCGACCTTGCGGAGGTCCGGGGCCAGGCCCACGTGAAGCGGGCCCTGGAGGTGGCCGCGGCGGGTCGCCACAACCTGCTGATGGTGGGGCCCCCCGGGTCCGGGAAGACGATGCTGGCCCGCCGTCTTCCGGGCCTGCTGCCCCGGATGACCGAGGCCGAGCGGCTCGAGGCGACCAAGGTCCACTCGGTGGCCGGCCTGCTGCGGGGACGGGCCGCGCTGCTGGTCGATCGCCCCTTCCGTGCCCCCCACCACACCGCCTCCGCCCCGGCCATCGCCGGCGGTGGCAGCCGTCCCCGTCCCGGGGAGATCAGCCTGGCCCACCAGGGCGTCCTGTTCCTCGACGAACTCCCCGAGTGGCGCCGGGAAGTGCTGGAGGTGCTCCGACAGCCCCTGGAGGAGGGTCGGGTGACCATCAGCCGGGCCCAGGCGGTGGTCACCTGGCCGGCCGACATCCTGCTGGTCGCGGCCATGAACCCGTGCCCTTGCGGCTGGCTCGGGGATTCCCGTCATGCCTGCCGGTGCTCCGAGCCGGAGGTCGCCCGCTACCGGGCGAGGCTCTCGGGGCCGCTGCTGGACCGGTTCGATCTTCATGTGGAGGTGCCCGCGGTTTCCTACCGGGATCTGGCCGGGGGACCGCCGGGGGAGCCCTCCAGCGCGGTCCGGCAGCGGGTCGAGCGGGCGGTCGGGATCCAGCGGCGGCGGCTCGGCCCCGGGGGCCCGGGCTTCAACGGGCGCATGGAACCTCCGCATGTGAGGCAGCACTGCCGCATCCCGCCCGAGGCGGGGCGGTTGATGGAGGCGGCGGTGGATCGCCTGGGCCTGTCGGCGAGGGCGGTGGATCGCGTGCTGAAGGTGGCCCGGACCATCGCGGACCTGGACGGGTCCGAGGAGATCCGGGTCGTGCACGTGTCGGAGGCCATCCAGTACCGGATGCTGGACCGGGCCTCCCCCTGACGGAAGCGGACGCCCCGGAGAGGGCGACCGAGGATCGAAGGCGGTTCGAAGGAGGGCCCGAAAGGCCAGGAGGAGGAGAGCATGTCCAGGAACGAGGAGAGGAAGAAGGCCCTGGAGGCGCTGATCGTCGCGATGGACCGGCAGTTCGGCAAGGGAAGCGTGATGCGGTACGGCGAGGGGCCCGTCGAGCCGGTGGCGACCTTCCCGAGCGGGTCGGTGGCGCTGGACCTGGCCCTCGGGACGGGGGGAGTGCCCCGGGGCCGGGTGGTGGAGATCTTCGGGCCCGAGTCCTCGGGCAAGACGACCCTTTCCCTGGAGATGATCGCCCAGGTCCAGCAGGCCGGGGGAGCGGCGGCCTTCGTGGACGCCGAGCACGCCCTGGATCTCTCCTACGCCCAGCGCTTGGGTGTCCGGGTCGAGGACCTGCTGCTGAGCCAGCCGGACTGCGGGGAGCAGGCCCTGGACATCGTCGAGGCCCTGGTGCGCAGCGGCGCCCTGGACCTGGTGGTGGTGGACTCGGTGGCCGCCCTGACTCCCCGGGCGGAGATCGAGGGGGAGATGGGCGACAGCCACGTGGGCCTCCAGGCGCGGCTGATGAGCCAGGCCCTGAGGAAACTGGTGGCGGCC
>Ga0302250_1000355_pt1 | contig 48635 bp, 41 predicted proteins | sample AAG_RA_Asp_MG_FD_193536 | JGI IMG/M metagenome (GOLD analysis project Ga0302250, IMG submission 193536) | Enriched activated sludge microbial communities from anaerobic digester in WTTP, New Holstein, Wisconsin, United States - AAG_RA_Asp | ecosystem: Engineered > Bioreactor > Anaerobic >...
GGAGAACCGATCGCTTCAACGTCCTGGACAGAGAACCGGCGGCTTGAACGGAGCCGACGCTGAAGGTTCCACTTCAACGGAGCAGACGGAGAACCATCAGCTTCAACGCCCAGGACGGATAACCGGCGGCTTGAACGGAGCCGACGCTGGTACAATATGCACGGTGGCATCTTATGAAATATCCGATAGCTATAGAACCTCCTGAAAATGACAACCAGGCTTATGGGGTGGCTGTGCCCGACCTGCCTGGTTGCTTCTCGGCAGGCAGCACCCTTGCGGAGGCAATCGAAAACAGCAAAGAGGCCATTGCCCTTTGGATGGAAACCGCCTTGGAGCTTGGTGAAGCAATCCCCGGGCCTAGGACAGTCGACGACCATGCCAGCGATCCGGACTATGCCGGATGGATATGGGAAGTTGTAGAGGTGAATGTGGGTGTATTGGGGCGGGAGAAATGCAGTAAAGCAATGGAGACAATATGAGTGAGATATTTAATATCTATTGTGACGAGTCCTGCCACCTTGAAAATGACCACCAAAAGGCCATGGTGCTAGGGGCAGTTTGGTGCCCACTAGACAAAACAAGGGAGATAGCAGTCAGGCTTCGAGAGATAAAACAGAAGCACGGCCTGGCGCCAAATTTTGAGGTAAAATGGATCAAAGTTTCACCCGCAAAAAAAGCACTTTATCTTGATCTTATAGACTACTTTTTCGATGACGATGATCTATATTTTCGGGCACTAATTGTGCCAGATAAATCACTTTTGAGGCATGACGGTTTTCCCGGCCAAGATCATGATATTTGGTATTATAAGATGTATTTTGACATGCTGAAGGTCATTTTAAGGCCTACAGCACGTTACAGAATTTATCTTGATATTAAGGATACCTGCGGTGCCAGCAAAGCAGCCAAACTGCATGAGGTGCTATGCAACAGCCGCTATGATTTTTCTCAGCAGGTAATAGAACGCCTGCAGCTGGTTCACTCTCATGAAATTGAGCAGATTCAGCTGGCTGATCTCTTAATCGGGGCCATAGGGTACTTGAGCCGGGGGCTACACGACAACAGCGGTAAATTGGCCCTAATAGAGAGAATGCAAAAGCGTTCTGGATATGATTTGACCCGCAGCACCTTGTTGCGTGAAGAAAAAATGAACATCTTCCGTTGGCATGCAACGGAGGTTCAGGGATGAGTGGATCTTTTGACTGGCTGCCACCACCTGTTTTGTTCAGTGACTATGCTGGAGATTGGGATCGCTATCTCGAAACCATCTACAGTTACTTTAGGCAGGACTTCATTGAATCGAAGCCTATATTCCAAGGGAGAAGGCTCGGGTTAAAGCGACTGCCAATAGCACATGGCAAAGAGGCTACGTTCTGGCACATGATTCAGGAGGGAGGGGTGGAGGAAGATCGAACCCCGGCTTTACGACGCTGCGAACGTATCCGCTGGCCAAGGCCAATAATTGAGCATGATTTTGACCCTGCCATAAAGGTTTGGAGGAATCGTCGTGGGCGTGAAGAGCGCGTGTGCTTATGGTTTGTGCCGGAAGATTATTTAGTCATCCTTGCCGATCGGGGGAACTACATCTTGCCTTGGACTGCTTACCCAGTGGATAAACCCCATAGACTTCGAAAGTTGCAAAAGGAGTATGATGAGTACTGGGGAAAGAACCCCTAAAAGGCTGAAGCCGCCCCTAAGGACGGCTTCGTTACTCCTTCCACACATGGTAGATGAGCTGCATTCAGTATACAAACACCTTACGTTTTGTCAATCGACAATAAGCAGAAAAACTTAACCATTTTTGACAAAATAACTTAAAAGTGACCTTCGCATATTTTTTAAAACAGTGAAGGTCACGCCAATGGTCACGCCATTTTGCGTAGTAAAATTAGCTTTTTGTGACCTTGTGACACTAGTGACGTTCATTTTGCTTTATTTTTTGCTAATTGGTTTTGCACGCTCTTCGACGTAACAGCACAAATGATACCTATAGAGTTACCTATTTTCTGATCGCCAAATAATATTCCAACAATTACAGCAATTAACCTTGGTTGATGTCGTGTGCGTACATCATCGCCAGTCGTGCCCGGTTTTCCAGGCACTGCGGGCAGATTGCACCGCTATCTTTCCAGATCTCTTCCGCCAGCCAGGCCCCGGCCTCAAGAAAGATCGAATCGGCCGGTTGGGTCTCGTCAAAAGATTTACCGCAGATCGTGCACTGCTTCATCGTCCCACCCCAATCACCTGCATGGCGGCCAGATATTCGGCCGTAAGTTTTTCTCGCTCTGCGGCCTGGATGACCTCCCACGGCAGTTCGGCATCCAGCGCCAGGGTCGTTATGACGATCTGTTCCGGCTTAATCCGGCAGGCCTTTGCAGCCTTCCTGAGATTCAGACCGGCTGCCATCTGCAGGATCAGCGGCAACAGCTCCCGCCCGCCACGGGACAAGAGCGCCTGCAGTACACAACCCTGCAGTTCCTCAACCTTCAGGCGCACATTGGGGATCGGCCGCAGTCCCTTTTCCAGTAGTGTCACCTTGCGTTTCAGTTCGTCGAGCGGACACATGCCCGCCCACTGCAGGGGGGTGAAGGGTTTGGGAATGAACGGGTTGACCGAGAGGGTGATTTCGCCAAGACGTTTATGGGCACGGGCCTGACCCACCACCGTCCGCTGGATGGCGGCGGTCAGATCGATCAATTCCTGCAGGTCCTGGTCGTTCTCGCCGGGCAGGCCGATGATGAAGTAGAGCTTCAGGTTAAGGATACCGGCCTGGGCCACCTGGTCTGCGGCAGCAATGATCTGCTCTGCGGTCAGGTTCTTGCGGATCATGTCACGCATCCGTTGGGAGCCGCCTTCCGGGGCCATGCTGATGGTCTTGTGCCCTGATTTTACCAACAGATCAAGCAACCCCGGGGTCAGGCGATCGAGGCGCAGTGAGGAGAGCGAAGGGGAACCGCCCTGTTCAACGATAAAGCGGCACAGCTCTTCGATCTGGCGGTGGTCGGAGACCGCCGCACCCACCAGACCGATGGTGGAACGATGCCTGAGGCCTTCCTGACAGGCAGTCTTAAGATCGTCCAGGGGGTGTTGCCGAAACGGCTGCCAGACAAACCCTGCGGCGCAAAAACGGCAACCCCGCGGGCAACCTCGGCTCACCTCAATCAGGTACATGTTCCCGAACTCGGTTTCCTCGGTCATAATCACCGATTGTGACGGCACGGCATCAGCCGGTGCGCAGACCCGTGCGACCGGTTGCAACCGAGGCAGCGCCGGTACGTAAATACCCGGCAGGGTCGCTGCGTGTATCAGGAGTTCGGTCCGCGACAGTGCCGCCTGATCAAGCAGCAAGGCTGACAGGTCGGGGATCAGCGTCTCCCCCTCACCGACGGCGATCAGGTCAAACAGCTCAGCTGCTGGTTCCGGGTTGATGAAGCAGGCAGCGCCGCCGGCCATAACCAGGGGGTGGGTCTCATCCCGTTCAGTAGACAGAGCCGGGATACGGCTTAAGGTGAGAATGCGGGGGATATTGATGAAGTCGGGTTCAAAAGAGATCGAAAAGGCGATCACGTCGAAGTCGGACAGGGGACGTTCACTCTCCAGTGATACCAGGGTGTCGCCGTTTTTTTCGTAGAGCGACTGTTCCTCACGGTCCGGCAGAAAGGCCCGCTCGCAGACAATCTCGGGCTGATCGTTGAACAGTTGGTAGACCGCCTGGAACCCCAGGCTGCTCATGGCGGTGGCGTAGCGGTTGGGGTAGACCAGGCAGACCGAGAGCGCACCGCCGCGACCTGCTGGGCTGGCTCCGGATTCGGCTGCGCGTCGGCGTCGCAGTATCTGTTGTATCTGCCAGTTCATAGTCGCACGAAAAAAGGCGCCGCAGTTAGGTGCGGCGCCCTGAGGGTAACATGGAGTTGAATGTTCTGACTAGCCTTTGCTGATGGTCACCGTCAGACTGGCGGCCGGCTTGGTTTGCAGTGCGTTCAGGGCAGCAGCAGGGAAGTGGCTGGGGGCCACAAGCAGGCCGGCTGGTACGGTGGCCTGGAGCTGTACCGACAGGCTGACCTGAGCGCCGTTGGCGCTGACCGTTACCGTGTCGCCGTCGGCCACACCCAGTTTGGCTGCGTCGGCAGGTGACAGGCGCAGAGAGGCGGCCGGGGCCACCTGCAGGTTGTTGGCCGACCAGCTGGTGTAGCTGCCGTTGTGACGCAGGAAGGGGGCCAACAGCAGGGTCATGGAGCCGGTGGCCGGGGCCTGCGGGGTTACGGCGGCAAAAGCCGGACGCTCCGACCGCTTTTTCGCGACAGGTACGATCTCTTGCTGCAGGGCTGCCAGGCTGGGAATGGCCCCACCTGACAGGCGCGCGTACAGGTCACCCAGGATGATGTAGTCGGGGCGGGCCTCGCCGGCGGGCGCGGCTGCCGCGCTGAAACGTTGGGTGCGGTTATCGACCGTGGTGAAGGAACCGGCCTTTTCGGCCACGCTGGCAGCCGGCAGGACGATATGGGCCAGCTGTGCGGTGGCAGTCGGAAACAGGTCCAGCACCACCAGGCACTCCAGCTTCCGTAGTGCTGCCTCAACACGGGAGCGGTTGGGCAGAATCTGCAGCAGGTCACTGCCCATCACGTACAGGGCGCGGATCTCGCCGGCCTCGATGGCGTCGACGATCTGCAGCAGGTCTTTGCCCCCTTCACCGGGGGTAACGCCCATGTCAAGCATCCCCTGGGTGTTGTTCTTTTCGTCAATCGGGTACAGTTCAGCACCGGTCAGCAGGGCCAGGTTGATGGCGCCTGACACGGCAGCCACGCTATCCGCACTGCGCATGAACTCGTGGCCGTAAATCAGTGCCACTGAGCCGCTGACAAAGGAGACGGCATCGTTCAACTCGGCTTCGGACAGGCCGGTGGCGGCCTGAATCTGATCAAAGCTGGCAGCTGCCAGCGCCTGTTTGAAGCCATCCAGGCCTTCTGCTGCGCCTGCGCTGAGTTTGTTCTGGTTGAGGGCGGCCTTGGCCAGACCCAACGCAACGAACCCTTCGGAACCTGCCTTGTAGCGCAGGCTGCTGTTGGCAAAGCCGTCCAGGGAGGTGGGACGGGCCGAGGCGATCACCAGTTTAGCGTCGCGCTTGGTGGCCGCTTTGATCACGCGGTAACCGAAACCGGCCGACTCTGCCTTCAGGTCGCTCCCCAGCACGATGATGCAGCCGGCCTGCTCCAGGGCGTCCATCGGCTTGGTGGCGCCGGTCATACCGATCATGCGGGCCTGGATGGCCTGGGCCGGTCCGTAGCCCAGCCGGGCTTCGGAGTCCAGGTTGGGAGAGCCGATGGCCTGGGTGATCAGTTTGGCGAACAGGAAGTTCTCCTCGTTGGTGGCGCGGGGCGAGCCGATGCCGGCCACGGCCTTAGGCCCGTACTTGGACATGATCTCCTTGGTAGCCGAGACGACGGTGGCGAGCGCAGCATCCCAGGTTGCTGCCTTCCGGTTGCCATCCACGCCCTTGATCAACGGGCTGGTCAGGCGCTGCGGCGCGTTGAAGGCACTATAGCCGAAGCGGCCGTTGATGCACAGATTGCCGTTGTTATAGGTGCTGTCGTCGCTGGTGACCCGAGCCACCTTGCCGTTCTGCACGTGGTACTCGATCTGGCAGCCGGAGGAGCAAAAACCGCAGATGCCGTTTTTGACCTCGAAGGCCCAAGGGCGTCCGCTGAACTTGAACGGTTTGCTGATCAGGGTGCCGGTGGGGCAGGCGGCGATACAGTTACCGCAGAAGTCGCAATCCAGCGGCTGGCCGGAAACGGTCTCAACCACGGACCGGTCACCGCAGGACTTGGTCTCGATGGCGCCCACGCCGGTGATCTCACGGCAGACCTTGACGCACTTCTCACAGAGGATGCAGCGGTTGGGGTCGCTCTCCAGCAGTTGCCAGTCGTAGCGGATCGGCAAACGCTCCAGGTCGGCGGTGTACTCCTGCTTGGCAACGCCTAAGGAGTAGCAGGTGTCCTGCAGGTCGCACTCACCGGCGGCGTCGCAGACCGGGCAGTCCAACGGGTGATTGACCAGCATCAGCTCCATGGTCTTCTTGCGTATCTGCTCCAGCTCCGGCGACTGGGTGGTGACCTTGATTCCTTCCTTAACCGGGGTGTTGCAGGCGGTCATCGGGCGGGCCACACCTTCCACATGCACCGCGCAGACCCGGCAGGCGCCGGTGGTGGAGATCTTCTCCAGCCAGCAAAGGGTCGGGATCGTGATTCCCAGCTTGCGAGCTGCGTTCAGAATGGTGGTGCCGCTGGGCACCTGGACGTCGTTGCCGTCAATGGTCAGGGTGATGGTTTTATTGGTATCGCAGCATTCAGTATGTGCCATTGCTTGGTTCCTATGCTGAATTTAATTTTTGGATCTAGACAGGGAAAAGGGCTGTTTCCCTACAGGGCCACCATGGCCATGCGGTAGCAACGCAAGCAGCGGTCGGCTTCGGCCTGAGCCGTTGAATCGCTGAAGCCAAGTTCCACTTCGCTGTAGTTGCCTTTGCAGGCCCGTTCTTTGCCGTGGACCTCGCGCTGGTTGGCACGGTCGGCCGAATCCAGCCAGGAGACCTGCTCATTCTTGTCATACACACCCAGGTAGGTCAGCAGGTCTTCAAAGATCTCCTGCTCGGTCAGATAGGCCGTGCCTTCTTCAAGGTAGCGCACGATCACGTTGGCGGCGCGGTGGGCGTTGCCGATGCAGGCCACCACGGTTAAGGGGCCGATCTCGGCATCACCGCCGGCGAAGACACCGTCACAGTCGGTGATCAGGGTCCGGGAAAGCGGGTTGCCCATGCTGTCGGTTAAGGCCTTGCCGGCGGCGTCCTTGAGCGGCAGATGCTTGGTGACCACGGTATTCCACTTGGTGATATCGATCCCCATATCGGGCGGGATGAAGCCCAGGTCAGGATCCTGGCCAATGGCCGGGATGACGGTGTCGCACTCGACCACAAACTCACTGCCCGGTACCGGCTCGGGACGACGACGACCGGAAGCATCCGGCTCACCCATGGCCATCCGTACACATTCAACACCGGTTACCTGTTCATCGGCATCAACGATAATTTTTGTGGGAAGCACCTGAAACTCGAACTTGACACCCTCTTCTTCAGCACCGTCCACTTCCCAGACATCGGCCGGCATCTCCTTGCGAGAGCGGCGGTAGAGCAGGGTTGATTCTTCGGCGCCTTCACGCAGGGCCACCCGTACGCAGTCGATGGCGGTGTTGCCGCCCCCCACCACGCAGACTTTTTTGCCCATGCCGGTGGGACGGCCCATGTAGGCCTCACGCAGGAAATCGATACCACCTGGCAGGAAGCCTTTGTAACCATTGTCTTCGCCCTCAACACCCATCGGCTTGGAACGGTGTGCGCCGGGGGCCAGGAAGACGGCATCGTGCTTTGCTTTAAGCTCTGCCAGGGAGATGTCCTGGCCGACGCGGCAGTTATAGACAATCTCGACACCCATCGACTGGATGATGTCGATGTCGCGTTGCAGCAGGTGGCGTGGCATCCGGTAGGCAGGAATACCCACGGCAACCATGCCGCCGCCAAAGCCTTCCGGCAGTGCCTCGTAGATGGTGCTGCGATAGCCTTGCAGGGCCAGGTAGTAAGCGGCTGCCAGACCGGCCGGACCGGCGCCGACGATGCCGACGGTCTTGTTCTTCATCACGGCGGTATTGGCCGGATGCTGCAGCTTGTGCAGCCATTCGTAATCGGAGGCGGAGCGCTTCAGCACCATGATGTTGATGGCGTCGTCCACGTTCTTGCGACGGCAGGCGGTCTCGCAGGGGTGCGGACAGACCCGGCCGCAGACAGCCGGCAGCGGCATGTTCTCGCGGATGGTGGCCAATGCATCGGAGAATTGGTAGTTTTTGATCTCTTCAACATACTTGGGGATATCGATGTGGGCCGGACATTTATCCATGCAGGGGGCGGTGATCTTGTGCAGGTACTTGTCGCCCTTCGGTGTACGGATGCCGCCGCAGTAGGCCGCAAAATCGTCCCGGTAGTGTTGCACTGCGTCCAGAATCGGCTGGGTGGAGCTGGGGCAGAGCGTACACTTGCAGTTCTGCAGCAAGGCGTTCAGGTCGGCCACCTGGTCCAGATCGGCCTCCCGGGCCTGTCCGTTGACCACCTTTTTAAGCAGGTCGGCCAGTACCTTGGTCCCTTTTTTGCCGGGGGTGCACTTGCCGCAGCAGTACAAGGTCTGTACCCGCTGCATATACTCGGCTGCCATGGCAGGCACATCGACGTCCTTGTCAAAGACGATCAGGCCGTCCCAGCCCATGAAGGCCCGCAACGGCTGCCGGCCGTCAAAGGCCACCGGCAGGCGAAAACTGGCAGCTGCCGGCTCGCCGGTTACGGTTCGGTTGTCAACGACTTTTCTGCCCCACGTGGAAAATACGACCTGTGCCACAGCTACCTCCGCAACGCAAAAGCCAAATGATTTTGGCGGCTTAAGTGTTGATAATGACAGACGAAAAGTGTCCGTAAAATTGTATACAGTATGCCTGCTTACCATAACCGTTCCGTTGAAATCAAGGGAAAAATATTCGGGATTTTACGATCGTTCGCTCCACGTGCGGCTTATTTTATGCTATAAAAACTACCCTGAAATCAGTTGAAGGGAGCATCCCACCATGGAACAGTATCAGCAGGCGTTCGAGTCGCTGTTTGCGACGAATATGGGCTATCGTTCCGGTGAGCGGATTCTGGTGTTCAGCGACCTGATCCGGGCCGATGAGGTCGTAACCGCCTCAGATCTGGATCGGCGCACCAGGCTGCACGCCACGGCCCGGGATCTGGCCGATTTCAGTCGTGTCCGTTTTGGCAGCGGTGAGTTTATTGACTTTCCGGCCACCCCGGCCTCGGGGGCCGAGCCGCCCCTGGCGCTCTGGTCGGCCGTGTTCGGTGAGGCGATCATCGAGCAGCTGGAGATCACCGGCCTGATGGGGCCGCTCCTGGCCAAGTCCGTCGACGCCGCAGGATTGGATCGGGCACGGGGGATCGTGGCCGCCGGTAAGGCTGCCGTGGCCGCTATCATCATCGCCCTTTCGAACAACTCCACCAGCCACACCAATTTCCGCAAACTGGCCTGCCAGGCCGGGGCCCGATTCGCCTCCCTGCCCCACTTCGATCCCGAGATGTTCGCCACCTCCATGGCCGTGAACTGGCAGGCTCTGGCTGAGCGCACCGCCCGTTTGGTGGCAGCGGTCAACCGGGCCGAGTGGGTCTATGTGGAGTGCCCCAACGGCACGGTGATGCATATCTGCAAACAGGGGCGGGTGGCCGAAGGGGACGACGGCCTGCTGACCGCAGACGGGGCCTTTGGTAACCTGCCGGCCGGCGAGGCTTACCTGGCGCCTCTGGAGGGGGAGAGCCACGGCACCATGGTGATCGAGTGGGGCCCCACCGCCAAGCTGAACAGCCCGCTCACGTTGACGGTGGCCGAGGGCACGGTGGTGCGGATCGACGGCGACGATCCGCTCAAACAGCGTCTGGAAGCCAAGTTTGCCGAAAATCCCCATTGCCGGAACCTGGCCGAGCTGGGGATCGGCACCAACGACAAGGCCAGCCGGCCGGACAACGTGCTGGAGGCGGAGAAGATCCTGGGCACCATCCACCTGGCCCTGGGTGATAACACCGGCTTCGGCGGCACGGTGGCGGCGCCGTTCCATGAGGATTACGTTTTTTACCAGCCCACCGTGACCCTGGTGATGGCCGATGGCAGCCAGGAGATCATCATTGACAATGGGCAGTTGCAGCTTTAAACGACGTCGGTGTTATCGCTTGACGATACTATCTTGTAAGGATACTATTAGGCCATGATCCAGTCGTTTCGTTGTAAAGAAACGGAAAAGCTGTTCAAAGGGCGTTTTTCAAGCAAACTACCCCAGGGTATTCAGCGGGCAGCAGCATTAAAGCTGACCATGCTGCATGCTGCAACCGTACTGGACACCTTGCGCATCCCGCCGTCAAATCACCTGGAGGCACTGACCGGCAACCGTGAGGGGCAGCACAGTATCAGGATCAACAAACAGTGGCGCATCTGTTTCCGGTGGCAGGGCAGCGATGCATTCGACGTAGAAATTGTAGATTATCATTGAAGAGGATATGGCCATGGCACAACGTGATTTTGCACCGATCCACCCCGGCGAGATCTTGATGACGGAGTTTCTGGAGCCGATGGGGATCAGCCAATACCGGTTGGCCAAGGATATCGGCGTCACGGCCCGGCGGGTCAACGAGATCGTGTTGGGGCGGCGGGCCATCACCGCCGACACCGCCTTGCGGCTGGGGCGTTTTTTCAACATGGAGGCCCAATTTTGGATGAACCTGCAGTCGCACTACGACATGGAGGTGGCCCTGGAGCAGTTGCAGGGCCGGCTGGACCGAGAGGTGCATCCGTTGGCGATGGCGGCATAGTGGATGAACTGGTCCGCTTGGGTGGTTGAACGGTTCACGCGCACGCGCGCGTGAACCGTTCAATAGCAAGTTGGAAAAATTCAAACTAAACAGGAGAGACTATGGCAAAGATCGAGAACCACAAATACAGTATCGAAGAGGCATTTCGCGAGTGCTTTTACATAGTCCCCGATTATCAGCGTGAGTACGTCTGGACTGACAAGGAAGTCCACCAACTCCTTGACGACATAAACGACGAAATAAACGGACAATCGATTAAGGAATACTTCATCGGCACCATCCTTGTATCGCCAGCCCAGCTGAAAAATCATTATGAAGTGATAGATGGTCAACAACGCCTGACGACCTTCTTTTTGCTACTCTGCGCCCTGAAGTACCTTTTCAAGGGGGAATCCCAAGAAGCGACTATCAGCGGCTTGATCTCCACCAGCTACACCGACAGCAACGGTGATACCCAAACCAGCCTGAAGCTTGAACCCCGTTACGAAAATGCCGGGGAGATAATGAACAAGCTGGTGGAGTTGAATGAAGAGCCAATCAAAACGAGAAATGCAGTGCAGGCTTCAGGAATCACCACTTTTGGCTCGCTGGAGAATATCATAAATGCCTACGGAACCATTTATCGCTATCTTCAAGAAAACTACAAAGAGAAGACAACGCTGAAAAAATACTGGGGATACCTGGCAAACAACGTTGTCTTTATCCAGATATCCACCGACATCAGCAGCGCCCTGAAGATATTCGAGACCATCAACGAGCGCGGTGTTGGCCTCAACCCTATGGATTTGCTGAAAAACCTGCTTTTCACCCACGTTAAAACCGAAGAGTTCACCAAGCTGAAGGATGAATGGAAGAAGATCACCAAACCGCTAGAAAAGCAGAAAGAGAAGCCGCTCCGCTTCCTCAGATACTTCCTGATGGCCAACTACAAGATCGAGAACGACCGCAGCGACGCAATCGTGCGGGAAGATGAAATCTATGACTGGTTCATCAATAAGAAGAACGCTGCGCTTTGCGATTACAGCTTGAAGCCGTTCGAGTTTGTCCGCAAGATCATCAAGAATGTCGAGTGGTTCATTGCCTTCTCATCTGGCAAGGGGAATGACGGCCTCGACAATCTGTACATGGATAACCTGCGGCGGCTCTGCGGCGGGGCCTTCAGTCTGCATTATGTGCTGCTCCTCGCTGCCAGCACATTCCCGAAAGCACTTTTTGACCATTTTGTCCAGCAGCTGGAGAGCTTCCTGTTTTGCTACATTTTCACCAAAACACCGACGAAGGATCTGGAGCGGAGTTTTTCTGTATGGGCGGATGAACTGCGGGCAATCGCCGGGATAACTGATGCCACTGAGCAGAAGCAAAAACTGAACGAGTTTCTTAAGGAACGGTTCAACAAAAATATTCAGGCAAAACAGGGTGAGCTTACCGATGACCTGAAACGCTATACTCTCAATTCGATGCAGCAGTACCGGACACGTTACCTACTGGCCAAACTGACTCAATACGTTGACATGGCTTACAAGGGACTCAGAACACCGGGATCGTTGCAGGACTACACGGTTCTCGAAATCGAACACATTCTTCCGAATAACCCCCAGCAAGGTTTGCGTGACGACTTCACCCAGAATAACCCCGGCAAGCCATATGATCTCTACAAAACGATGCTGGGGAATCTTACTCTGCTGGAAAAACCTATCAACATTGTCGCCAGCAACAACTTCTTTCTGACGAAAAGCGCCGAATACAAGAAGTGCAAGTATTACCTGACCAACAGCATTGTCGAGCTTACCACCGTCGGCAACAACTCATCCATCAACCGAGTCAATGCCAAGCTCCAGTCGTTCACTGTCTGGGATGCTGCTGCGATAGAAAAACGGCAGGAACTGCTGAGCGATCTTGTCTCCGAGATTTGGAAAATCGAAGAGGTTGAAGTACCTTAATGGCTCGCGACAAGACGAATGGGCAGCACTTACATTTTGAATGAAAAGAAGTTTCCAACCAGCCCCATGGACGCCGACCGCCCGAAAAACCTGGGCGGGCGGGTCATGGGGGCACCCCGTTGATAACAACGCTACCACGTATCAAAAAGCAAACTAAGCAGACCCCGGAGTTGCTATGAAACAACCCTTAACCCTCGGTTTTTCCCCCTGTCCTAACGATACCTTCATGTTCTACCCGCTGGTGCACGGTTTGGTGGATACCGGTGGCCAGAGTTTCAATGAGCGGTTGGAGGATGTGGAGACCTTGAACCGGCTGGCGGTGAAGGGGGTGCTGGATGTGACCAAGGTTTCCTACGCAGCCCTGGGGCATATCCGTGAGCAGTATGCCCTGCTGCGAGCCGGTAGTGCCCTGGGCAGGGGCTGCGGACCGCTCTTGGTGGCGCGGGAACCATTGGACCCAGCTGCATTGCAGGGCAAGACCATTGCCATTCCGGGGCGCTACACCACCGCCCATCTGCTGATGCGACTGTTTGATCCTACTCTGGAAACGTTTCTGGAGATGCCTTTTCATGAGATCATGGATGCGGTGATGACCGGCCGGGCCGATGCCGGGGTGATCATCCACGAATCACGCTTTACCTATCAGGGCTTCGGTCTGCACCAGCTGGTGGACCTGGGGGCATGGTGGGAGGGTGAGACCGGCCTGCCGATCCCGCTGGGGGGGATTGTGGCCCGCCGTAGTCTGGGGGCGGAAACTATCCGCAGCATCGAGGCGGCCCTGACCGCCGGGGTGGAGTATGCCCGCGCCAATCCTGGCGAGGCGGCCCAGTATATCCGTGAGCACGCCCAGGAGATGAGCGAGCAGGTCTGTGCCGCCCATATCGGCCTGTACGTGAATGATTTTTCCCAGAGCCTGGGGGAAGAAGGTGAGCGAGCCATTACCGAACTCTTGAAACGGGCAGAAAGTGCCGGTATTATCCCCGCCTCTACAAGTTCACTCTTTCTTTGATCTGATACTGAAAGGACATCCGCTATGGATTGGTTGACTGACCCGCAAGCCTGGTTGGCCCTGTTGACCCTGACTGCCCTGGAGATTGTGCTGGGCATCGACAATATCATTTTTATCAGTATCCTGACCGGCAAATTGCCGGAGCATCAGCGGCCCAGGGCTCAAAAGTTGGGCCTGTCGTTGGCTATGATCACCCGGCTGCTGCTGTTGTTCTCGTTGACCTGGGTGATGAAGCTGACGACCCCGTTTTTCTTTGTGCTGGGGCATGGGGTTTCCGGACGTGATCTGATCCTGATTGTCGGCGGTCTGTTTCTGCTGGCCAAGAGTACCATGGAGATCCATGACAAGCTGGAGGGAGAGGAACATCACGCTGATGGTAGCAAGGGGGCCGTCTCCTTTAACGGTATCCTGATCCAGATCATGTTCCTGGATATTATCTTCTCGCTGGATTCGGTGATTACCGCCGTCGGCATGGCCCGTCAGTTGTGGGTGATGGTGATGGCGGTGGTGATCTCGGTGGGGATCATGCTGTTTTTTGCCGGCCGGGTCAGCCGTTTTGTGGAGCGGCATCCCACGGTCAAGGTGCTGGCGCTGTCGTTCCTGTTGATGGTCGGCGTGGCCTTGATCGCCGACGGCCTGTCGTTCCATATCCCCAAGGGCTATATCTACTTTGCCATGGCCTTCTCGGTGTTTGTGGAGATGATCAACATCAAGGTGCGTAGCAGTGCCGAGAAGCCGGTTCGGTTGCGGCAGCAGCTGGTGGAGAATGGTGCGGAATCCCGTTAGCCGGGTTTGTCGGCAGGCACACAAAAGGGCGCCCTCGATGGACGCCCTTTTGTGTTGATGGCAAAGGAGTCAGGCGCTGTTATGTGCGCCGGTACTCCGCCGTGGGCCAGAAGGGGATGCCGCCGCGGGGGGTGAACTCGCCTTTGACGGTCAGCCAGATCGGATCGAGCAGTGCCACCAGGTCGTTGCAGATCCGGTTGACCCCGGCCTCGTGGAACTCACCGTGCATCCGGAAGGAGCCCAGGTACAGCTTGAGGCTTTTGCTCTCTACGCAGCGCTGGTCCGGCTGGTAATCGATGATGATGGTGCCGAAGTCGGGCTGGCCGGTCATCGGGCAGAGGCAGGTAAACTCGGGGCAGACGATATGCAGGGTGCCGGTGCAGCCGCTGGGGTTGGCCGTCCGGTTGGCAAAGGGGGAGGGAAACCATTCCAGCAGGCCGGCATCAGGGCTATCGTACCGATAGCTGGTGGCCGTACCCTCACCGAGGGTCTTCAGTCCTTCATGCAGGTTCATGCTGCACCTCATGCTTGCAAAGTGGTACGCATCACGTACACTCATGTCTATACCATTCTTGGTTGCACTAGGGAAGGAGAAGCCTATGTCTGCGGTTACGCAGCTGCTAGATAGCTATCAGCAACGCGCAGGAACGGAGGTTGCCGTGGGTGACTGGCTGCAGATGGATCAGCAGCGGATCGACGCCTTTGCCGAGGCCACCGGTGACCTGCAGTGGATCCATATCGACCCGCAACGGGCAGCAGCCGAATCACCCTACGCCAGCACGGTCGCCCACGGTTTTCTGACCCTGTCGCTGTTGCCGCTCCTGACCCAGGCCAATGCCGCCGGACAGTTTGAAAAAAACTACCCCGGTATGCGGTTGCGGGTCAATTACGGTCTGAACAAGGTCCGTTTCCCGGCGCCGGTCAGGCCGGGTGATCGCCTGCGGGCTCGGACCACCGTGCTGTCGGCCCAGCCGGCCGGCGCCGGCGTCGAGATCATCTATCTGCTGACGGTGGAGATTGAGGGCAGCGACAAGCCGGCCTGCGTGGCTGAGCAGGTGATCCGGGTCTATCCATGACCGGCCCGGCCGTGCCCGGCATGGGTTGGCGGCCAAGGCAAGCTGTGCTATAGAAAACATCCCATGACCTGCGGTCTCCGTGGGTCATGATCACGTGTCCCAACAGGTACCGATACAATGCGTTTCAGTCTGAACGAACATGTGCGTGGTGTGCATGCCCCGCCGATCAGTGAGGTGCGCAGTTGGGTCACCCAGCGTTCGGCCGATGCCCCGGCCCTGATCGATCTTTGCCAGGCGGTGCCGGATTATGGTCCGCCGCCTGATCTTTTGGCTCATTTACGTGCTCAGATCGATGATCCGGCAACCTGCCGCTACACGCCGGACGAAGGGTTGCCGGAGGTGCGTGAGGCGGTCTGTGGTCGTTACCGGCGGCGCTACAACGCCAAGGTGTCGCCTGACCAGTTCTGTCTCACCGTAGGGGCCAGCGCCGCCTTCTGGCTGGCGATGCTGGTGTTGTGCCAGGCCGGCGACGAGGTGATCCTGCAGCTGCCCTGCTATTTCGACCACCCGATGGCCCTGGGCAGTCTGGGCATCCGTCCGGTCTATGCCCCGTTTGTGGAGAAGGAGCGTGGCCTACCAAAGCCGGCCGCCATCGCCAAGCTGATCACCCCCCGCACCCGGGCGATCCTGCTGGTTTCCCCCAGTAATCCGGCCGGCACGGTGATCCCGCCCGACCTGCTGCGGGAGCTTTATTTTCTGGCCCGTCAACACCGGATCGCCCTGGTGCTGGATGAGACCTACAGTGATTTTGTGGAGGGCGTGCCTCACGACCTGTTCACCCTGGAAGAGTGGCACAGCAGCCTGGTGCAGGTGATGTCCTTCGGCAAGAGCTACGCCCTGACCGGCTACCGGGCCGGCCTGTTGGCTGCGGCGCCGGCCTTTATCGAACAGGCCCTCAAGGTGCAGGACACCATGACGGTCTGTCAACCGAGGATCACCCAGCTGGCCCTGCAGTACGGCCTGGAACGGCTGGATGACTGGGTGGCGGCCAATCGGCTGATGATGTCGTTGCGCCACAATTTGTTTGTGAATGAATTCACCCTGCCGGGAAACCGTTTCAGGCTGGTGGCCGGCGGCAGTTTTTTTGCCTGGGTCAGGCACCCCTTTGATGGCCGCAGCGGTCGCGAGGTTGCCCGCCGCCTGGCAATGGAAGCCGGTCTGCTGACCCTGCCGGGGGAGGTGTTCGGACCCGGTCTGGAGGGCTACCTGCGGCTGGCCTTCGGTAATATACGTGACAAGGCGATTCCTGAAGCGGTCTACCGTTTCAGGCAGTCTGCCTAGGGGGAAATTCTATGACAACCACTGTTCGCGCACTGTTGATGAGCCTGCTGCTGGTCACCTGGGCCGCACTTTGCGGTGCTGCCGATTACCACAAGACCAAGGTGGCGGTGCTGGATTTTCAGCAGCAAGGAACCTTCAGTAACCAGGATGTGGGCAAGATCGTGGCGGAATGGTTCACCACCAGCCTGGTGGAGGCCGGCCGTTTTGAGGTGATCGAGCGCCGCCTGATGCAGCAGATCCTCCAGGAACAGAAGATGGGCAGCTCCGGCCTGCTGGACCCGGCCAGCGCCTCCCGACTTGGTAAGCTGCTGGGGGTCAAGACGGTGGTGACCGGCACGGTGCAGAATTATGAGCGGACCTATGAGCTGAACGTGCGGCTGATCAACGTCGAGACCGGCGCCATCATTACGGCTGATCGGGTGCGGGCCGGCTCCACCACCAGCTTGAACGATCTGGTGTCCAGGATATCGGCCCGCATCATCCGGCATTTCCCCCTGGACGGCTATGTGGTCAAGCGGGATGCCGACCGGGTGATGATCGACCTGGGGCGTCAGGCCGGGGTGCGGCCCGGCATGCAGTTCAGCGTCTATGTCGAGGGGGAGCCGGTGCGTCATCCCAAGACCGGCGAGGTGCTGTCGATCGAGCGGGTTCCAAAGGGGCTCCTGAAGATTGAGTCGGTCTGGGACAAGACCGCCTTGGCCAGTGTGCTGCAGGAACAGCCCAATGATCTGATCCAGGCCGGTTATCAGGTACGCAGCAGCCAGTCGGAAGAGGTGCTGAATCCGCTGGAGGCGGCCAAGTTGCGGGAAGAGGAGCGCAAACGCGAGGAGGCCGAACGCAAGGCCCAGGAAAAACGTGACAAAGATGCCCGCGAGTATCAGGAAAAGCTGGACAAAGAGGCCCGCGAACGCGAAGAGGAACGACTTGAGGCCCTGGAGAAGGAGCGTAAGCAGGAGGCCGAACGTCTGGCCCAGGCAGCTATTAGCGGCCTGACGCCGTCTACGGTTTTTGCCCTGCAGCGTGAGGAGCTGACCAGCCTGGCCGTGTCACCCAAGAACAGTCAGGTCGCCACCGGTGACGACGACGGCCAGATCGTGATCTGGGATCTGGCAACCGGGGGGCAGTTGGCAACGTTGCCCGGGCATCTCAAAGGGGCGGTGGTGGCCCTTGAGTTCAGTTCGGACGGCCGTCAGCTGGTCTCGGCCGGTAAAGATAAACGTGTCGTGCTGTGGGATCTGGCTCGTAGGCACCAACTGACCGCCATTGAGCTTAAGGACGTTCCCAGCGATCTGCATCTGTCCCCGTCAGGAAGGCTGGTGGCAATCGGTTCGAAAGGGAAAGAATCCTGGCTGTGGGACGTCAAGACCAATCGCGTGCGGGCGGTCAAGAACCCTGACGATGTGCTGGCAGTGGCCATTAGTCCAGACGGACGCGTGCTGGCCACTGCCGGCCAGGGCAAACAGATACTGCTGTGGGATGCTGCCAGTGGACGTCAGCTGCGGGGCTTGTCCGGGCACAGCGGTGATGTCAGGTCGCTGGCCTTTCTTGGCAACAGCAGGTATCTGGTCTCGGCTGGCGAGGATAAGCTGGTGCTGATCTGGGATCTGCAGCGGGCTACCCAGCACCAGATCCTGCGTGGGCATGCTGATGAGGTGATCCATCTGGCGGTGAGCGCCAACGGCAAGCGACTGGTGAGCGGTGCTGAAACGGTGCTGATCGCCTGGGATGGTCTGCAGGGACGGGAGTTGCGCCGCTATCGCCTGGAAAAGGGAGTTGATCTGTTGGCAATGACCCCGGACGGCCGGACGTTGGTGGTGGGGCGTGGTAAGCAGTTGAACGCCTATCGGCTGGAGTGACGGCTGGACTGTGTATTACACCGTGCTCTTGTAACGGGGAGATGATATGCGTGATTACGCGCTTGCCGTTTTGACTCACTGAGGGTAGCATGCTGCGCGTTAACGTTAACCATTGCAGGGAGGTTCGGCATGAAGAAGCTGTGTTTGGCGTTTGTGCTGGTGGTCTGCTGGTTGGCGACCGCCTCGGCCGCACGGGTTTACCTCAAGGATGGCAGCTGGATCAATGCCAAAAAAGTCTGGCGCGAACAGGGCAAGGTGGTGGTGCTGGTTAACCGCGATTCCATCACCAGCTTCACCAATGACGAGTTGAACCTGAAGAAAACCTTTCCGCCCCGCAAGAAGCGGATAAAGAAGGCACGGACGGCTGCTGCTGCGGTCGTTGCCCCTGCGCCGGTAGCGGCACCTGTCGTAACTCCGGCACCGGCAGCGACACCAGCGCAAAAAGAAGGCAAAAAACTTGCGGTGCCCAGCCTGCGGATGAAATTGCCGGAGCGCGAGCCGCCAAAGTTGAGTGGCGAAGAAGGCGCCATCCGCAAGCAGAAGCAGGAGATGGAGAAGCGTCTGAACGAATAGTGTCAGGCGTACAGGTGGCGAATGTACAACGAGGCGGTCCTTTGCAAGGGCCGCCTCGTTGTCGGTTACGGGGGGGGGGGGGTGGCGACTACGCTTGCAGCCGGCGGGCCACATCCTTGGCGTGGTAGGTGATGATCAGGTCTGCGCCGGCCCGTTTGAAGCCCAGCATGGTTTCCATTACCACGCGCTCTTCATCGATCCAGTCGTTGGCTGCCGCCGCCTTGATCATGCTGTACTCGCCGGAGACGTTGTAGACCGCCAGCGGCAGGGCGTATTCGTTGCGCAGGTCGCGCAGGATATCCAGGTAGGGCAGGCCCGGCTTGACCATGATGATGTCGGCCCCCTCCTCGATGTCGGCCTGGGCCTCCCGCAGCGCCTCCAGTCGGTTGGCCGGATCCATCTGGTAGGAGCGGCGGTCGCCGAACTGGGGTGTCGATTCGGCTGCCTCGCGGAACGGTCCGTAATAGCCGGAGGCGTACTTAACGGCGTAGCTCATAATCGGGATATGGCTGAAACCGTTGTCATCAAGGATCTGGCGGATGGCCCCCACCCGGCCGTCCATCATGTCGGAGGGCGCCACCATGTCGGCGCCGGCCTCGGCGTGTGACAGGGCCTCACGCGCCAGCAGTTCTACCGTGGCATCGTTATCCACATCTCCGTCCTTGATGATGCCGCAGTGGCCGTGGTCGGTGTATTCGCACAGGCAGACATCGGTGATCACCGCCAGCCCCGGCACCTCTTTTTTTATGGCCCGGATGGTCTCCTGGATGATGCCGTGCTCGGCATAGGCGTCGCTGCCCACCGCATCCTTGGTCTCCGGGATGCCGAACAGGATCACGGCAGGGATACCCAGACTGTGCACCTCTTTTGCCTCGGCCACGATATGCTCGATAGACTGTTGATAGATGCCCGGCATGGAGGAGACTTCCTTGCGAATGCCAGTACCGAAGGCTGAAAACATCGGATAGATCAGGTCGTTGACCGAAAGTGCGGTCTCCCGCACCATGCGACGGAAGATCTCTTTGCCGCGAATCCGGCGGCCGCGGTGAGCGATGAAAAACATGATCTGTTCTCCTGACGTTAAATAGTTTTAGAGGCCCCATAGTACCTGTGCCACCCCCGCTTTGCAAGGGGCTGACGGTTGACATGCCAAAAATGCGTGCTACAACGAAAGCGTTAAGGATTGTCTTAGGGGTATAGCTGGCCCTTCGGGACGCAATTGAAAGGAGGAACATGATGATGATGAAAAAAATGGCAGGAATTGCCGCCTGTGCTGTACTGCTGCAGGCCGGGGTTGCATTGGCGGAGAACAGGGCAGAGACCTTTACCTTTTCCCCCTATGCCGGCGGGGTGACCTTTGATGGTGATCTGGACATGAAGAACGTATCCCCCGCCTTTGGTCTGCGTCTGGGCTATAACCTGACCGATAACTGGGCAATGGAAGGGGTGGCTGGTTATATCAAGGGTCGTTACGATGGTGGCGGATCGACCGATATGGTGCGTTATGGCGGAGATCTGCTCTATAACTTCATGCCCAAGAGTGACTTCGTGCCATATCTGGCAGCCGGTTTCGGCGCCCTGGATGCCGAGGAAGGTAAGGCCGTGGGGCTGTGGAACTACGGCGCCGGCGCAAAGTGGTTCTTTACCGAGAACGCCGCCCTGCGTGGCGATGTGCGCGCCCTGCATTACACTGCTGACAGCAGCATTAAGAACAACGTCGAGTACACCCTGGGTCTGCATGTAGCCGTAGGCGCACCCAAGCCGGCACCCAAGCCGGTTGAGGTTGCTCCGGTGGTGGCGGCTCCGGTCGACAGTGATGGCGATGGCGTGACTGACGATCGTGACAACTGCCCCGGTACCCCCAAGGGGGTCAGGGTGAATGCCGACGGTTGTCCGCTGGATAGCGACAAGGACGGCGTCTGCGACTACCAGGATAACTGCCCCGCTACTCCGGTTGGCGTCAAGGTCGATGCCAAGGGCTGTCCGCTGGATAGCGACAAGGACGGCGTGTATGACTATCTGGACAACTGTCCCGGTACGCCGCTGGGCGTGAAGGTTGACGCCAAAGGTTGCCCGCTGGACTCCGACAAGGACGGCGTGTATGACTACCTGGACAAGTGCCCCGGCACTCCTCAAGGCGTTAAGGTGGATCAGGACGGCTGTGCTCCCAAGGTCGTTGAGTCAACTACCCAAAAGGCCGCTCCTGTTGCTACCCGTGTTGCCCTGAAGGTGCAGTTTGATACCGGCAAGTCGCTGATCAAGAAGCAGTATTACGATGAACTGAAGGCGGTCGGTGAGGCCCTCAATCAGGACAAGACCCTGAAGGGCGCCATCGAAGGTTACACCGACAGCGTCGGTAACGACCGGCTCAACCAGCAGCTGTCCCAGCGTCGTGCCAATGCGGTGCGCGATTACATCATCAAGAATTTCAAGGTTGATGCGAATCGCCTGAGCGCCAAAGGGTATGGCGAAGCCAACCCGGTGGCCGACAACACCACCGCTGCCGGGCGTGCACTGAACCGCCGCATTGAGGCCGTATTTGAGTAACAGCCATGACGGTTGATGAAAACAAAAGGCCCCGACTCCAGCAGGAGTCGGGGCCTTTATCGTTCAGGCCGCAGAGCGGTCAATGGCTAGATCCAGGCGTCGCCGCCATCGTACTGCAGATCTTCTCCCTTGCTTTTTGAGCCCATCTTGAAACGGGCTTCCTTGGCGTACTGCTTGAGCCGCCCGGTGGCGTCTTCCTGGATGCCGGACAGTTTGCGACGGGTTTCGTTCCCCGGGGCCGGTGCCAGCAGCAGGGCGGCGACCGCACCAAGAAGGGCTCCGGAGGCAAAGGCCAGAATGGCGGTGGTGGCGGCGTTATCGTTGGAACGGGACATGATGGACCTCCTCTTCACAGGCAGTTTCTGTATTCTCTCTAGCACAGGTCGGCGTATCAGCAAAAGCAAAAACTACGTTTCAGGCCGAGTCAATCCGCTGCAGATGGCGGCGCACCATCTGCTCAAAGTCGGCATCGCGGTTGCCGGTATAGACCAGCGAAGCGCCGATTTCGGCCGCCAGGATGGCTGCCTGGTACTTGCGCGGCAGCCGGCTGATCCTGCGGCGGAAGGCGGGTTCTTCCCGCAACAGGGCCGGCAGATGCCGCAATAAGGCCCCGCGGAAAGGACGTTGCAGGCAGAGCTGGGGGCGTTGTCTGAAGAACTGGAACAGGCGGCTATAGTAACTGTTGATGTTTTGGCTGATATGGCTGGATAGCTCAGTGTAGGGCAGGTTGCCTCCCGACTCCTGCCGGCGTTGCAGGATTAGGCGTGCCTCGTCTCGGGACCGTTTTTCCAGAATAGCCAGCACATCGGCCACATAGCGCTCCTTGACGGACTGGAATTCCGGTTCCGTCAGCAGCAGGTTGGCGATGATCTCGTAGGAGGAGGAGATCACGCCGCACTTGTTGGCCGAGGCGTCCCGCATGATGACGCAGCCGGCCTTTTGCAGTTCGAGACGGGCCTGGGGGGTGATGAAAGAGTTGGCTCCCTCGACGATGACCGGCGCCGACGGCCTGCCGTCAGACAACAGAAAGTCTCGCCAGTTTCGTTCGTCGATGGTCTCCGGACGTCCACCGGCCGGAATAAACAGGTCTGTCGCCACGCGAAATACCAGCTTGTCGTATTCACGATGGAAATCATCCGCTGGAATCCAGCGCTCCTGCAGGCTGCCGTCAGGCAGACACTCCGTTCGCCGGTGTACCTGTTTCAGGCCCTCCTTGCGCTGGCCGCTGCGGAAGAGCATCAGGCCACCGGGGCCGAGGCGGTGTGGGTCAAAGTGATCCAGATCGTGTCGCAGGGTAATCCGCTGCAGTTCGCCACGATCGAGTCCTGCCGGGTCGTAGGCGGCGGCCGTGCCGTCAAGGATCATGGTCAGCCGTGCCTGGGGGCAGCGTTCCAGGATTAGCCGCAGGCAGTTGCCGGCCACGTCGCCGCCCGGCCCGCCGGTCAGCTTGACACTGAACGGGTCGCGACGGATCTCAATCCCCTGGGCCGCCATTACCACTTCGGCAAAGGTCATCACACCGGTGGAGGTTACGCCGTACTGCTTGTGGTTGATGCCGAAGCGTTTGCTGGAGATGATTCCCACTCCCAGCAGGTAGCCGCGGCGTCTGGACAGGTCGGCCAGGGCCTCGATCATGCTGTCGTGCATGTTCTCATCGGGGCCCAGTTCGATCGGTTCGTCATCGCCGTAGTAGTCCACTACTCGCGGGTCGCGGGCCCGCCCTTCGCTGGTGATAAATATGTCCAGAAAGGCGTTGGCGACGCTGTACTGCAGCTTATACAGGCGGTAGGTCTCCGCATCATGGTCTGCGGGGTCAAGATCACTGGCGTCCAGTACCAGCGCCAGCTTTGAGCCGCCTTCGTAGATGTCCTTGTTCTTGAGGTGTTGGGTGTGGGCCAGCACATAGACCTCACGTAGCAGGGTGCTGGCTGCGGTAACCACGTCGTCCTGGCTGCGGGCGATGATGGTCCGCCAGCCGCCGCGGGCGATGTCGGAGAAGCCGATATGGTAGCCGTGGCCGTAGCGGCTGAAGAAAAAGGTGATCCGAAACGGCAGCGGTTCCGGCAGGTCGGCAGTAACGCTGGTGCCCAGCTCCTGAAGATAGGCCGGATCAAGTCGAAAGCCCAGGGCCTGCTTTTCAACGACAAAGAAGTTGGTCTTGAGGGTGTGGCTGATCAGCAGCAGACAACAACGGTAGATCGTGCGACGGATATCATCCAGCCAGCGGTGGCCGGTATTGTAATCCAGTACCGTTCGGGTTGCCTCGACCAGGGCCTGCTGGTACTGCTGGCGGTCGGTCAGCTCCGGGTCAAAGCGCAGCCTGAACAGGCGAGTCAGCAGCAGCGCCATCTCGGGGTGGCTGTGGAAGGCGCTCTGCACGTCTTCCAGGCCGTAGCGATCAGGGTTGCTGTGGGCCAGGTTGGTATGGCAGAAGGCCACAAAGGCGTTGATCAGGGCAGCGTCGTCTCCCGGCAGCACGCCTTTGGTCACCCATTCCCGGTAGCTGTAACCGGTGTTGGCCAGGATTTGGGTATTGCACAGTTCCCGCTCCATACGACTTGCCAAAGGCGAGCCGGCGCTGAGTGACTGGCCGCTGCGGTGCTGCAGGTAGAAGGTCCCCAGGAAGTAGGGATGGATGCCGTTGGATATGGTCTGGCAGTAGGCCCTGCGGATGCCGATGTCCAGCCGATTGAAGACCTCTACCACCTGCAGCAGAAACTCTTCCTGGGGCGGATTGCCCACAGCAAACAGCAGCCGTGTTTCCTGCTGACCATCCCGTTCAACCTCTCGCAGGTCCAGGAACAGGCCGCCACTGGCGTTGCTCTGGCTGAACAGCCAGATGAGCCAGGCGGTACGAGTTGGGGGCGACAGGGCAACACTGGTCGGGTTGTTCTGCCAGAGCAGGCTCAACAGGCGCAGGCAACGTTGCCGATCGAGGGATGGTGCGATGCTGCGCAGCTCGCGCAGGATTGCTCGCTGCAGCTTGGGATCAAGCCCCGGCTCCCGCTGCGGATCAATCGTGCTGTGGGAACGGCGGTCGAATTCGAAGCGTTGCACCTCAAGCTCTTCGGTCATTCCGGGCATGGCGCCGTTGGAGTGGGAGAACATGGCATAGGAGATATGCTCAACCGGAATGCGGCGCAGGGTTTCGTACAGCGAGCCGGGGTGATCCACGCAGGCCAGGATCAAGGCTCGTTCGCGGTCGCTCAACATCAGGTGGCGGTTGCGCTGCAGCGTCTCAAGCCCCCTGGCCAGGGTGGTGAGGGCCTCAGGTTCATCGGCCATGGCCTGGAAGAAGTAGGGGGACATGTGGGATTCAAGCCATTGCGCATTGGTCAGGGCGGTTGCGCCATGCGTACTGCGACTGCGTTGGATGGAACGGGTGAGGTGCATGCTGCCTCCCGAAGTGTGTGCACAACTATGGCCTGTAGTATACCGATAACCCTGCCGTTGGCAAGGCGTGACACAGTGTTCTTGACCCTGTCGGGCGTAGATGTATATACTTCGTGTCGGTTGAAAACGCCGAAGGGATGTCTTATCTATGCCTGACAAAGTCTGTCGAACAGAGCTCGAAGGGCCGGTTGCACGGCTGCGGATACCGGGCGGCGCTCAGTTTTCTCGCCGTGACCTGCTGGTGGCGCTACGCAGGCAGGTTGAGCAGCTCGCCGTCAAGGAATGTGTACGGGGTGTCCTGGTCTGTGGCCAGGGCGATCAGTTCTGCCAGGTGGCCGTTACCGGCACGATGACACCACCTGATGCCGCCCGTCTGTCCGCTTTTGGCCAAGAGGTGCTGTTTGGTCTGGAGGGATTGGGCAAACCGGTGGTGGCTGCTCTGTCCGGCGAGGTTACGGGGCTTGGGCTGGAGTTGGCGCTGGCCTGTTCCTTTATTGTCGCCGGCCATTCGGCCCGCTTCGGGTTTCCGGAGATCAGCCAGGGGCACGTGCCCGCCTTTGGCGGTAGCCAGCGTCTCGCCCGGTTGGTCGGTCGTTCAGTGGCCAAGCAGCTTTTGTTCACTGGTGAACTGATTGGTGCCGAGGAGGCGTTGCGGGTTCGGCTGGTCAACCGACTCTATGGGCAGGCTGAGCTCGAACAAGCGGCCATGGCCCTGTTGCAGCGAGTCTGCACCCGCTCTCCGCTGGCGTTACGGGTAGGAGGCGAGGTGGTGGACGCCGGGTATGCAATTGATCTCAAGACCGCCTGTCTGCTTGAGCGGGATGCCTTCGCGCTCTGCTTTGCCTCCCGCGATCAGAAGGAGGGGATGGGCTCCTTTCTGGAAAAACGGGAACCGCAGTTTACGGGAGAATGACCGATGCCGCTTAAGCAAGGCTGTGTGCAGGTGTATACCGGCAATGGTAAGGGCAAAACCACAGCGGCTTTGGGGTTATGCCTGCGTGCCGTGGGGCGCGGACTGAAGGTCTGTTTTTTTCAGTTCATCAAGGGTGGTGGCCCCTATGGCGAGCAGTTGGTGGCTGAAAAGCTGGCGCCGCTGTTCACCATCATCCAGACCGGTCAGCCCGGCTGGGTCAACACCAGCGATATCAGCGCCGATCGGGCTGCAGCCCAGGAGGCTGTACAACAGGCACGGGAGATCATCACCTCAGGCCACTACGACCTGCTGGTGCTGGACGAACTTAACGGTGCGTTGGGTTTTGGCCTCGTGGATCTGGACCAGGTGCTGGAACTGATCGCCCTGCGACCTGCCGAGATGGAGCTGGTTATTACCGGACGCAATGTCCACCCGCAGGTGGTGGAGGCGGCCGATCTGGTGACCGAAATGCGTGAGATCAAACATTACTACCAGGCCGGGGTCCCTGCGCGGACCGGTATCGAGATGTAGCTTGGCGATGGAGAAGGAGCTCGGAATCTGATGCCGTACAAGAAGCTGCGTATCGAGGTTCGCAACCGGGTCGGCTACTTGATCCTGGATAGCGGGGCCCGCTTCAATAAGCTGTCGGTGACCACCATCCGTGAGTTGCAACGGGCCTTGGCTCAGTTGGAGGATGATGACGGGGTGGGCTGCCTTGTGCTGTCGGGTTGGCCCGGGGAATCCTTTGCGGTGGGGGCCGATATCGGCCAGATGCGTCCCTTTACCCCGCAGGATGCGCTGCAGTTCGCTGATCTTGGGCAGTCGTTGTTCGATCAGATGGAGCGTGTCGGCAAGCCGATTATCGGCGCCTTGAACGGCATCACCATGGGAGGTGGCTGCGATTTGGCCCTGGCCTGCGATATCCGCATCGCCAGCGACCGGGTGCTGATTGCCCATCCCGGCGCACGGCTGGGGATCATCACCGGTTTTTGCGGCACCCAGAAACTGCCGCGTCTGGTGGGCAAGAACCGGGCCCGGGAGATTTTTATGACCTGCGACAGTTACAACGCTGCCGAGGCATTGCAGATGGGGCTGGTGGACCGGGTGGTGAGCGGTGAGCGGTACTGGGATGAGGTGGTCTCCGTGGCTGAACGGATTGCCGCTATGCGCCCCAGTAGCCTGGCCTGGGCCAAGCGGTTGGTCAACATGGCCGAAGAGACCACGCTGCGTAGCGGTTGTATGGCAGAGCAGGGTGCCGCCTCACTCCTTGCCCTTGCGGTGGATCAGGGTGGTTGCGCCTAATTACATGCGGTTGTCGGCTGTTGCCCGATGATTTACTTGCACAACAGCCAGCATCAGCTATACTTAAACCCGACTGACGTATATGGTAACGAAAGGAGCGTCGCAATGACCCTCGGAACACTTGCAGCACTGATTGCCGCCGTTGCCCTGGCGGTGTTGGTTCTGTTTCTGATACCGACCATCCTGTCGGTAAAGCGTACCGCCGAATCGGTGACCGGCTTGGCCGATCTTCTGACCAGCGAGCTCAAACCCACGATCAAGGAGCTGAACGAACTGCTGGCGGAGTTGAAGACGGTGAGCAAAGGCCTGGCAGAACGCACTGCCGATGTTCAGCGATTTATGACAGCACTGGGTGAAACGGGCGAGCAGATGACCGCCATCAATCGCTCCATGTGCCTGGTTACCGGCATGTTCGGCCAGGCCAGCGCTTGGGCAACCGGTGCGAAGGTGGCCGGTAAATTTCTGTTGGACCGTTATCTCAATCGCAAGATGAAAGGAGCTTGACCAATGGCCCACAATGACAATGGTGTATCGACTGGTGCGGTGGTGGTTTCGTTTTTAGCCGGTGCGGCCCTGGGCTCTGCCCTGGCGTTGCTGTACGCACCCAAGAGCGGGCGTGAGACCAGGGAGCAGATCGCTGACCTGGCTGACGATGCCGTAGAAAAGATTAAAGAATATGCCAAAGATGCGCAGACCAAGATCGTGAATGCCTTCGAGGAAGGTCAGGAGGCGATTCGTGAGAAGAAGTCGATCCTGGCTTCTGCCATCGAGGCCGGCCGTGAGGCGATTCAGAAAGAAAAGGGCAAACTCGCCTCCTGATCAACGATCTGTTCCGTACTGTCCTGACGAGTCCACCGCTGTGCGATGGACTCGTTTTGTTTTTCAGCGTAAAAACAGCATGTTGGCTGATTTGACATTCGGCGGTCAAGCGACTATAATGCCGCATCTTTTGCAATGGAATGGTTTGAGGGTACTGCTTAGTGATACAACGATCTCTGCTTGCCGTTTGTGGCCTGCTGCTGACGTGTGTGCTGCCCGTCCAGGGCGCCACAGACCCGGCACAAAAACTGCTGCACGAGCTGATGCAACCCCACAGCACCGGGGGTAGTTCAGTCACGTCCGTTGGAGCAAAGTCCCTCGTCACAGCCGCAGATCTTGAGGAACTGGCCGCTGGGCAGCCCGCTCCTGGCGGCTTGTCATCCCTTTTTACCCTTGAAGAACTCCAGGACGCAGAGGTTGACCTGCTGTCCGAATTGCGTCTGCCCGACGACCTCCCGGTCTCGGACCTTCCGCTGACCCTTAACAGCCAGGTTGAATATTTTATCAAGCAGTTCCAGGGACGTTCAAAGCCCTCGTTTGCCCGTTGGCTCAGCCGTTCAACCCGCTATCTGCCGATGATGAAAGAGGTGTTTCGCAAGGAGGGCCTGCCTGAAGATCTGGTCTATGTGGCCATGATCGAGAGTGGCTTTGTGTTGCACGCCCGTTCGATTGCCAGTGCCGTCGGGCCCTGGCAGTTCATGCCCGCCACCGGACGACGGTATGCGTTGCGGATCGATCAGTGGATCGACGAGCGCAGGGATCCGGTCAAGGCCACCATGGCGGCCGCCATGTACCTGAAAGACCTGTCCAGCATGTTCAACGGCGACTGGTATCTGGCCACCGCCGGCTATAATGCCGGCGAAAACAAGATATTCCGTGCCATTGACAAATACGATACCAGTGATTTCTGGGAGCTGACCAAAGGATCGTACCTCAAGCGCGAGACCAAGGACTATGTCCCCAAGCTGCTTGCCGCTGCTATCGTTGCCAAAGACCCGGCACGTTACGGCTTCAAAGAAGTAGTGTCGATTCCGCAGATCGAATACGATACAGTGACGTTGCCCGGTCGAACCGATCTTGAGTTGGTGGCCCGTCTGACCGGCACGACCTACCAAAGTATCCGTGAGCTGAATCCTGCCCTGCGTCACTGGACAACCCCGCCTAATTATCCCAATTTTGAGCTGCGCATCCCCAAGGGGACCAAGGCCCGTTTTGAAGTGGCCTATGCCGAGATTCCCGAGCAGGAGCGGTATAGTGAAAAAAACCTCTATACCCGCTATACTGCCAGTCGCAAGGATAACCTGCGGAGCGTGGCACGCCGCTTCAATATCAGTGCCGGGGAGCTGGCCGAATTGAATGCCCTGGGACGCAGGGCACGGGTGGCCGGAAGGACGCTGATCGTTCCGGTCCGGCAGTCGGTGGATTTTGCCACCGAGGGTAAGCAGGTGCCGAAGCTGGCAGAGATCCTTTATTACACGGTGCGCAAGGGGGACACGCTGTCCGCCCTGGCCCGCCGGTTCAAGGTTTCCACCACGCTTCTGGCTTCCTGGAACAACCTCAAGGGCAAAATGGTGCTGGCCCCAGGCAAAAAGCTGATTATTGCCAGAACGAAGACTGAAAGCAGGACCAGGGCCTAAGACGCCGTCACTCTCATCCGAAGGGATTGTATTTCTATGTATTCGATTCTTCTGTCTGTTGCCGCTGCAGTGGCGGTGTTGCTGGTATTGGCGCTTGGTTTTCAGCTGAGCTGGTGGCTTTCAGTGATGGTTGGCATGGTGGTCTTTACCGCCGTTTTTGTGCTGGCATCACGGATCATCATGAAAAAGGTGATGGCTGCCCTGGAGTTGGCCGGCAAGGACCTGCAGGCGCAGCGCTTTGAGAAGGCGATCCGCGGTATGAAGGACGCCCTGCGCTACGGCCCCTGGCAGCTGTACGTCAGCCAGCAGATCAACTCCCAGATCGGTATGGCCTACTACATCAAGCGTGATTTCTCAAACGCCTTTCCCCACCTTGAGCAGGCCTTCTTTAAGAACTGGATCGCCATGGGGATGCTGGCGATCTGCTATCTGAAGCGTCAGAAACGCGACAAGATGGAGAAGACCTTCGAAAAGGCGGTGCAGTGGAACGGCAAGGAATCGCTGCTCTGGAATCTTTACGCTTACTGCCTGGCTGAAGAGTGCAACGATACAGCCAAGGCCAAGGACGTACTGCGGCGAGGTCTTAAAAAACTGCCTGCTGATCCCCATATCATAGAAAATCTTGACAACCTCGAAAACGGTCGCAAGATGAAGATGCGCAGCTTCGGCGACCCTTGGTACCAGTTCCACCTGGAGAGCCTGGGCCAGCTGCAGAAGCATCAGATGGCCGCCATGGGTGGGCGGATGCAAAAGCGGATGACGGTGCGGCGATGAACGACGCTGGGGCTGCACGACCGGAACTCTGGATCCTGGGTGTTCGGCCCGGTGAAGGGCGCGAAGCCCTCCTTGGCAGCTATCTGGAGGCTGCCGGGTATCAGCCCAGGCTGGAACAGCTTGAGCATCTGGCTGATGGTCGACCGCTGGGGGTGGTGCTGGATATCTCGCCACATTCAGTCGACGGCTGGGGCATACTGCTGCAGATCAAGTCCGATCCGGTCACCCGTAACATTCCGGTCTTGCCGGTATTCTTAAGTGAAAAGGGCAAAGTGGGCGGTGTGTTCCCGGTGGCTGGTTTCTTTGTTGCGCCGGTGGATGAACAGTACCTCCTGGACCGACTTGCGGTTTATGGCCTGACTGATGATGTGGAAACGTGGGACCTGCAGGCCCTGGTGGTCTCCCGTTCAGGCGAGGAAAAGCTGTCCAAGGTGATTGAGGGGGTCGGTTTTGAGGTGATTAAGGCCTATACGGGCAAAGAGGCGCTGGCGCTTACCTCACTGCACCCGAAATACCTGGCCTTCGGCAACGTCATGCTGCCTGACATGTCGGCCTTTGAGCTACTGGACAAGTTTCGTCTGTTCCCCTACAGTCAGAATATGCCGTTTTTCGTACTGCTGAAAGGGGAGTTGAAAGAGGGTGAAAAGCTGGCTATGAGCCGCGAAATAGCCCACCTGGTCAGCAAAAAGCAACTTACCCGGGATGAGTTTCTTAAATATCTGCGCACCCGGGCCTGACCTTGCGCGCCTGGCGCATCAAGCTTAAAATCCAAAAGCCCCTGCCGGTCACTGCCGTCAGGGGCTTTTACTGTGCTGCTTGATCAACCTGGTTGCTGGTTAGATCAAGCCGTTACTGTCCTTGATCTCGATGCTTGCCTTGGCGCGGAGCTCTTTCAGCCACTGGCTGAAACGCTCATCCTGACGGGCGCGATAGAGCTGGTCTTCTATCTCGGCCTTGACCTTTTCGAACGGTTTGACCTTGCCGCTGTCGCGTTCTTCCAACTTGACGATATGAAGGCCGGAGGGGGTCTTGACCAGCTCGCCCACCTCACCCGGTTTGAGGGGCAGTAGGGCCTGCTCCAGGTCGGCCAGCATCTCGCCGCGCTTGAAGCTGCCCAGGTCTCCGCCGTCCTTCTTGGCGGCCGGGTCATCGGAGTGCTGGCGGGCCAGCTCGGCAAAATCCTTGCCGCTACGGGCTTCATACAGGATATCAAGCGCTCTGGTCATGGCCTGCTGCAACTCTTCAGCCGACCCTTTCTCATCAACCTTGATAAAGATGTGACGAGCCCGAAACTGCTCGTCCTCGGCATATTTTGCCAGGTTGGCGGTGTAATATTCCTCGGCCTCCTTTGGGCTGACATAGACCTTGGAACGAACTTCCATGCTCACCAGGCGCAGCCGCTCCAGCTGTTCGCGAATCTGGGCCTCATATTGCTCCAGGCTATAGCCCTGTTTCTTCAGCGCATCTATCAGCTGCTGCTGGCTCATGTTGTTGTTCTGACGTTTGACGTCGTCAATGGCCTGACGGATCTCGTCGTCGCCGATCTTGATGCCGAGCTCCTTCACCTTCTGGTCGGTGAGTTTCTTTTCAATCAGTCGCTCCAGCACCATCTTGCGCAGATCGCTACGGGCCTTGTCATCCACCAGCCCTTTTTTTTGACTCTCGGCAATCAACGGCTGTGCCTCGCGGATAACTTCCCGGAAGGTGATTATTTCGTCATTGACGATGGCGGCGATGCCATTGACCCGCACCGCACCTGCCGGCAGCGGCGGCAGGGCAGGTTGGGGCAGTAGGGTGACAGCCGGTTTGAGTGGCTCGGCCACCGGCTCGGGTGTTGAGGCACACCCGGCCAGCAGCAGGGCCGACAGCAGGGCCGACAGCAGTAGACGGCGATAGTTAGACAACATGATCATGCAAATGGCCTCGGTTACTTCTTTTCAGGGCTCGCCGGGGCAGCCGGTGTCTGTTGGGCGTCGGTCGGAGCGGCTTCCTTCAGCTCGATCTTGGCGCCTTTTTTAAGGTCCTCTTTCAGTTGCATGAAGATCTGCTGTTGCTTGGACGGCATCAGGGCTGCCGTGATCTGCTCCTTGACCTCTTCAAAGCTGCGGGTGCCGGCGGCCCGTTTGCCGGTCAGCTTGATGATATGGAAGCCGAACTCGCTCTTGACGATGCCGGACAATTGTCCTTCTTTGAGGGCGAAGGCGGCTTTTTCGAAGGCCGGTACCATGTTGCCCTTGCCGAACCAACCGAGATCGCCACCCTTGCCGGCCGAGGTGTCCACCGACTTGCTCTTGGCCAGCTCCTCGAACGCCGCGCCACCTTTCAACTGAGCCAGGATATCCTTGGCCTCCTGCTCGCTTTTGACCAGGATATGGCTGGCCTTGACCTGCTCACCGGATTTGAATTTTTCGAGGTTCTGGTCGTAAAACTTCTTCAGCTCCTCATCGCTGATTTTGGCGTCGGTCTCCACCTTCTTCTTAAGGTAGGTGTCAACCACGATCCGCTTCTTCAGTTCGGCCAGCTTCTCGTCGATCTCCTTGCCTTTGTCCAGCCCTTCTTTAGCGGCTTGTTGCAGGATCAGCTCCCGCATCACCAGGGTGTCGATCAGCTCTTTTTTACCCTGGGGGGTGTCGGCCATGCCGCGGATATATTCAGGCAGAGCCTTGACTTCACGGTCAAAATCGGCGCTGGTGATGGCGGTACCGTTGACGGTTGCCAGCACCGTAGCCTCCTTCTTGTCGGCGCCACTGTCCGTAGAGGTTGTCTTGTTTTGGCAGGCCACCAGGGCGGTCAGGCCGAGGGCGGTAATCATCAGTTTGACGATGGTGCGAGTGTTCACGGCTGCTCCTTTGAGATGCGTGTTAATTGGGTGATGAAACTTTAAAAAAATACCATAGCCGACGTGACGGTTGCAAGGTGCAATCAGTGCTTGGGTTGACGGCTGACCGGTGACGGCTACGCAGTCAGTTTGAAAATTGCTGCCTGGGCGGCGGCCAGGGTTTCGGCAGTGGTGGCGTTGGCCGGCAATGTTACCAACAGGCGGTGGTCGGGGGTAAACTGGTAGCTTTGCGGAGCTTGGCGAATCAGGCCGATCAGCAACTCGGGGTTGACCGGCGTGGCGGGGTGGAAGCTGAGAGCAAGCCGCTTGCCGTCGGATTCGATCTTGTTTACCTTGAGACGCTTCAGGCTGATGCGGAGCTGCATGATCTGGCCCAGGGTGACGATTGGCTGAGGGGGGCGACCGTAGCGGTCGGCCATCTCGCTCAAGGTCTCGGCCACTTCATCGTCGGACTCGGCCTGCACCAACCGTTTGTACAGCACCAGCCGCTGGTTGGTGTCCGGCACATAGCTCTCCGGGATGAAGGCTGGTATTTGAAGGTTGATTTCAGGCTCGCAGCGCTCTTCGAGGGCCTCGCCCTTCAACTGGGCAATGGCCTCTTCCAGCAGTTGGTTATAGTACTCAAAGCCGATATCGGCCACCGCCCCGGACTGGCGGGCCCCCAGCAGGTCGCCGGCGCCGCGCAGTTCCAGATCGTGGGTGGCGATCCGGAAGCCGGCCCCCAGCTCGGTGATCTCCTGGATGATCTTGAGACGTTCGCGGGCATCCTGGCTGATGGCTGTCTGACCGGGGATCAACAGGTAGGCCTCGCCACGGACCGTGGAACGGCCGATGCGGCCTCGCAACTGGTAGAGCTGCGACAGGCCGTAGGTGTCGGCCCGGTCGATGATCATGGTGTTGGCCCGAGGGATATCCAGGCCGGATTCGATGATGGTGGTGCAGAGCAGCAGGTTGGTCTGGCCGTGCATGAAGCTCAGCATTACCTTTTCCAGCTCTTTTTCCTCCATCTGGCCGTGGGCTACTGCGATGCGGGCCTCGGGCACCAGGCGTCGCAACCGTTCGGCCACCAGGCCGATGCTTTGCACCCGGTTGTGGACGAAGAACACCTGACCATCCCGCTGCAGCTCGCGCAGGATCGCCTCGCGAACCAGTTCATCCGTGTCCCGCGCCACCACGGTGCGGATCGCCTGGCGGTCAACCGGCGGGGTGTCGATGATCGAAAGGTCGCGGATGCCCATCATCGACATATGCAGAGTGCGGGGGATCGGTGTGGCGGTCAGGGTCATGATGTCCACACTGGCCCGGTACTGTTTGAGCCGGTCCTTGTCCTTGACCCCGAAGCGTTGTTCTTCATCCACAATCAACAGGCCCAGGTCCTTGAAGCTGACGTCCTTTTGCAGCAGACGGTGGGTGCCGATAATGATGTCGATCTCCCCCTTTTTGACCCGCTCCAGGATCAGTTTCTGCTCGGCTGCGGTGCGGAAACGGGAGAGCATTTCTACCGTGACCGGATGGTCTTTCAGGCGGCCGCTGAAGGTCTCGAAATGCTGCTGGGCCAGGATGGTGGTGGGCACCAGCACCGCCACCTGCTTACCGTCCAGCACCGCCTTGAAGGCCCCGCGCAGGGCGACTTCCGTTTTGCCGTAGCCCACGTCGCCACAGACCAGGCGGTCCATGGGGCGGGAGTGTTGCATGTCGGCCAGCACATCCATGATGGCCGAGAGCTGGTCGGGGGTCTCCTCCCAGGGAAAGGTGGCCTCGAACTCGCGGAACAGCTCGTCAGGTGGCGAAAAGGCGAACCCCTGGGAAGCCTGGCGCTTGGCGTAGATCTCCAGCAGCTCGGCGGCCAGCTCTTCCACCGCCTTTCTGGCCTTGCTGCGGGTCTTTTCCCAGCCGGTGCCGCCCAATTTGGCGGCGTGGGGTTGGGCGCCTTCGCCGCCCACATAGCGCTGCACCAGTCCCAGTCGGTCGATCGGCAGGTAGAGCTTGTCGTTGCCGGCGTATTCCAGCAGCAGGAAATCGCCCTCAACCGCTCCCATCTTAAGGTGTTGCAGGCCACGGTAGATGCCGATACCGTGGTCGATATGCACCATGGCATCTCCCGGTTTCAGTTCAGCCAAGGAGGCCATGATCTGTTTGCTGCGCAGGGCGCTGACCCCGCTCTTGCGACGGACCCGTTTGCCGAACAGCTCTTCCTCGGCGATCAGGACCAGCTTGATCTCGGAGAGACGGCAGCCACGGGAGAGGTCGCCCAGGGCCAGGCTGATGCCTTCGGCTGCTGCCAGCTGCCAGGCATCTTCCAGTCCTTCGGCAATCGTGGCCGGTAACCGGATGTCATACGGTTCCAGCAGGCTGCGCAGGCGTTCGGCCTGGGACGGCTGGTGACAGACGAAGATGCAGCGCCAGCCGGCCTGCTGCCACTCTTTGATCCGTGCCGCCACTCCCTGCAGGGCGTGATCATGATCTCGCCCCACAGCGATGCGGAGATCGCTATTGCTCTCGCAGCTGATGGGCAGCATACGGCCGGCGGGGGTATCGTTGCTGACCGCCAGTAGCGGCAGCTCTATCCGTTGCTGGCGCGCCACCAGTCCGGCCAGTTCGTCCGGAGTCAGGTAGAGTTCATTGGGTAGCGGATACAGCCGACCGTCACTGTGGGCCTTTTCGGTGCCCAGCAGCAGATCACTGGTCAGCTGCTGGCCGGATTGCTCCAGTGCTGCTGGATCAACCAGCACTACCAGCGGGGCGTCCAGATAGTCGAAGATGGTCTCCAGGCCTGGGTGAAACAGGGGCTGCAGGTACTCGACACCGTCGGGGAAGACGTTGCCTTGCAGCTCTTCCGCCAGGTGTCGTCGGCGGTCGGCCGGCAGGTCCAACTCGTCGGCCCGCGCCTTGAGCCGAGGCAGAAAGGCGGTCAGCACTTCAGGGGTCAGTACCAGCTCCCGTGAGGGCAGCAGGGTCAGTCGCTCCAGCGGCTCCAGAGAACGCTGGCTTAAGGGGTCAAAGCTGCGCAAGGTCTCAATGGTATCGCCAAACAGCTCTATCCGCACCGGGCGCGGTTGTGAGGGGGGGAACAGATCGAGGATGCCGCCCCGCACGGCGAAGCTGCCCCGCTCCTCAACCAGTGGCGCCGGGTTGTAGCCGAGACGCACCAGTTGCGCCATGAACAGGTCGCGGTCAAGATCGTCGCCGGGGGCCAGGGTGCAGGCGACGTTGCCCAGTACCGAACGGGGTAGGATCCGCTGCATGATCGCCGGCAAGGGTGCCACAACAACCGTCGGCCCGCCCTGTTGCAGTCGCAAGAGCGTTTCGAGTCGAGCCCCGCTGAGATCTGCGGTGGGCGAAGTTGTGCCCAAAGGAAGCCCGTCCCAGGCGGGGAACGTGGCCATTTGGGGTGTTTCACAGAACAGCAGCTCGCGGGTAAGCTCATCTGCTGCGGGCTGACTGGCCGTCACCACCAGTAGCTGCCGTTTGGTGCTGTGGGCAAGCTCTGCAATGATCAGGGCCGGCCCGCTGCCGCACAGGCCGCTCAGCACCAAGGGGGGTGAGCCGCTGGAAAGGTGGTGGTGGAGGGGGTGATCGGCGCTGAACAGGGTAGGACGTAATGGTAACGGCATAGGTGTCTGGAGTTACTCGTTGTTGTGCTTGTGCTTCAGGCCGGCCTTGATTTTGGGCTTGCCGTCTTCCACCACCACCCGAAACCGGATGTCGCTGGTTCCCAGCTTTTGTGCCAGCACCGGGCGTTGCTTTTCAAGGGTTTCGGCCAGTTGTTCCCGGCTCATGGCGGCAGTCAAATGACAGCGGCGGGAGGCCTCCTGTAACTCGTTGTAGATCCGTTCGATCTCTTGTTCCTGGGGCGAACGTTGTGGTTTTGAGGCCGTTGCAGGCGCGGTGCTGCGTTCCACCTCATGCAGTTTGGCCCGGAAGCGGTCACGGGAGTAACGTCCTTCTTCAATCTCCCGCAGAATCCGGTTCCAATGCTGGCGGTAGCTGCTCAGGCGGGCTACCAGGTTGTTGTAGCGATACTTGTACATCGTATTGGTGATCGGGCCGGTGGCGTAGCGGCGCGCCAGTTTCTCCACCTCTTCCAGCTGCTTGAGGGGCTCGCGTTTTTCAAGGCCGATGAAGTATTGCTCGTAGCTGGTGATCAGCTCCTTCAGGCGGGCTTCGAATATGAGCAGGTCTTCGGCAATTCCCATGATCTCTCAGAAAACACTAATGATTTTAGCTGGTGACTATAGGGTGAAAAAAGGCGTCTGTAAAGTGTTTCCGCCAACATGTCTGCTTGACGGTGGCGGCGCGCATCATTACAATTGCACGATACTACTGATTTTTAGGAGCGCTTCAATGTCGAAGATCGCCGCCCTGATCCTTGCCGCCGGTAAAGGGACCCGTATGAAGTCAGACCGGATTAAGGTGCTGCATGAGGTGGCCGGCCGGCCGATGGTCTGCTGGCCCCTGAGCGCTGCCCGGGAGGCCGGTGCCGAGGAGTTGGTGGTGGTGGTGGGCCATCAGGCTGAGCAGGTTCGCAACTTGTTGAGTAATGAGGCGGGGCTGCGTATCGCCCTGCAGGAAGAGCAGATGGGTACCGGCCATGCGGTGGCCTGCGGCTTGCCGTCGCTCTCGGGAAACAGCACGACGGTACTGATCCTGTGCGGCGATACCCCGCTTTTGACCGGCGCCACGCTGCAACGGCTGACGGCGACCCATCAAACGACCAAGGCCGCGGTGACGGTGCTGACCGCACGATTGGCAGACCCGCTCGGCTATGGCCGTATCGTGCGGGATGGCGATGGCCGGGTGCAGCGGATCGTCGAGCAGAAAGATGCCACACCTGAAGAGACTGCCATCAGCGAGGTGAACAGCGGCATCTACTGTATGGAGCTCGATTTTTTGCGGGCCCATATCGGTAGCCTGGGCAGCGATAACGCCCAGAACGAGTACTACCTGACTGATCTGGTGGCGATTGCCGCGGCAGAACAGCGTGGTTGTGTTGCTGTGGTGGCGGATGACGCCCAGGAGATCATGGGGGTCAATGACCGGGTGCAGTTGTCCCAGGCAGGCCGGTTGCTGCGGGAGCGTATCAATACACGGCTGATGCAGGATGGTGTGACCCTGATCGATCCCGAACGTACCTATATCGATGCCGGCGTGGTGATCGGAACCGACACCGAGATCTGGCCCGGCTGCGTACTGCGGGGCAAAACGGTCATCGGCAAAGGGTGTCTGCTGGAGAGTAATGTACAGGTCACTGATTGTACGTTGGGAGATCATGTCCACCTGAAGAGCGGCAGCGTACTCTCCGGGGCGGTGTTGCAGCGGGAGGTGGCGGTGGGGCCGATGGCACATCTGAGGCCTGGTTCGGTGCTGCATGACCAGGTCAAGATCGGCAACTTTGTGGAAACCAAAAAAGCGGTGCTGGGCAAGGGCAGCAAGGCATCCCACCTGACCTATCTGGGCGATGCGGAGATCGGTTGTGACGTGAATATCGGCTGCGGGACCATCACCTGCAACTATGACGGCGTCAATAAGCATCAGACCGTGATTGGGGATAACGTCTTTGTGGGCAGCGATGTGCAACTGGTTGCTCCGGTGACGGTGGGGGATGGTGCCTTGATTGCCGCCGGCACAACCGTGACAAAAGATGTTCCGGCCGATTCACTGGCCATCGCCCGCACCCCCCAGGTAAACAAGGAGGGCTGGTGCCTCAGAAAGAAACCCTGCTGATCGTAAACCAGAAAGGTCTGTGCTGACAGATTATGTCCCATGAATTTATCAAAATAAAAGGTGCTTGTGAGCACAACCTGAAGTGTATCGATGTTGAGATACCACGGGACCAGCTGGTGGTGATTACCGGTCTGTCAGGATCGGGCAAGTCCACCCTGGCCTTTGACACGATCTATGCCGAGGGGCAACGTCGCTATGTCGAGTCGCTCTCGGCCTATGCGCGTCAGTTTCTGGAACAGATGGAAAAACCGGATGTCGAGTCTATTGAAGGTCTCTCCCCGGCCATTTCCATCGAACAGAAGACCACCTCCCGCAATCCTCGCTCCACCGTTGGCACGGTCACCGAGATTTACGACTACCTGCGGCTGCTGTTCGCCCGTATCGGCCAGCCCCACTGCCACGAATGTGGCAAGCCGATTACCGCCCAGACGGTCTCCCAGATGGTTGACCGGATCATGGACCTGCCTGAAGGGACCAAGCTGCAACTGCTGGCGCCGATGATCCGTGGCCGCAAGGGGGAGTACAAGAAGGAGCTGCAGCAACTGCTCAAACAGGGGTTTACGCGGGTAGTGGTGGACGGTGTGCCGCGGGAATTGGCCGATGAGTTTGAACTGGACAAAAAGAAAAAGCATGACATCGACATTGTGGTGGACCGGGTGGTGGTCAAGGAAGGGATTGCCCGCCGGTTGGCCGATTCACTGGAAACAGCCCTGGGGCATGCTGACGGGCTTGTGGTGGTGCAGATCGTGGATGGTGAACGGCTGACTTTTTCAGAAAAATTTGCCTGCACTGACTGCGGTATCTCCTATCCCGAGATTGCCCCGCGCATGTTTTCCTTCAATAACCCCTATGGCGCTTGTCCCGACTGCACCGGATTGGGTACCCGGATGTATTTCGATGCCGAGCTGGTGGTACCCAACCCCGATCTTTCGATCCGCGAAGGGGCTATCGCACCCTGGGAAAAACGGCTCTCCGGCTGGTATCACCTGACCCTGGAGGCGTTGGCCAAGGCCTACAAATTCGATATTACCACCCCCTTCAAGGAATTGCCGCCCAAGGCCCAGGAGGTGATCCTGTACGGTTCCCGCGGTGAGCAGGTGGAGTTCTGGTGGGAGGAACACGGCCGTCGCCACACCTACCATAAGGAGTTTGAAGGCGTTCTCAACAACCTGGAACGGCGTTACCGCGAGACTGATTCTGATGCAACCCGGGAAGAGCTGGAGAAGTACATGAACGTGATGCCGTGTCCCACCTGCCAGGGGGCCCGGCTCAAAAAAGAGGCGCTGCACATCCTGGTGGGAGAGTCCAACATCCAGCAGGTAACCGCACTGCCGATCAGGGATTGTCTGACGTTTTTTGACGCACTGAAGCTTGGCGATAAGGATCTGGAAATTGCCCGGCGCATCTTGAAGGAAATCCGCGAACGGTTGGGATTTCTGAAAAACGTTGGCCTGGATTATCTGTCGCTGGACCGTACCTCAGGCACCCTTTCAGGCGGCGAGGGACAGCGGATCAGGCTGGCCACCCAGATCGGTTCATCGCTGGTGGGAGTGCTCTATATCCTTGACGAGCCGTCCATCGGCCTGCACCAGCGTGATAACGAACGGCTGTTGGGCACCTTGCGCCATTTACGGGATATCGGTAACACGGTGTTGGTGGTGGAACATGACGAGGACACGATTCTGGCCGCTGACTACGTGCTGGATATGGGACCCGGGGCTGGCGTTCACGGTGGCGAGGTGGTGGCCCAGGGAACTCCTCAACAGATTATGGCCAACCCGGCCTCCCTGACGGGCCGCTATCTGTCAGGCGAGTTATCCATTCCGGTGCCGAAGAAACGGCGCAAGCCTGAACGGGCGATCACGATCCTGGGGGCCTCCGAGAACAACCTGAAGGGGATTGATGTGGAAATCCCTCTGGGGGTGATGACCTGCGTGACCGGGGTCTCCGGTTCCGGTAAATCCACCTTGGTAATCGACACACTTTACCAGGTGTTGTCACAGCGACTCTACCGCAGCCGCGAAAAGGCCGGAGCCGTGCGTGAGATCCAGGGGCTGGAAAATCTGGACAAGGTGATCAATATCGACCAATCCCCCATTGGTCGCACCCCCCGCAGCAACCCGGCTACCTACACCGGAGTGTTTGGCGATATTCGCGATCTGTTTGCCAATCTGCCAGAGTCCAAGCTGCGGGGCTACAAGCCGGGGCGTTATTCCTTCAACGTCAAGGGGGGACGCTGCGAAGCCTGTTCCGGTGACGGGATTCTCAAGATCGAGATGCACTTCTTGCCGGACGTCTTCGTGACCTGTGATGTCTGCCACGGCGCCCGTTACAATCGTGAGACCCTTGAGGTGCATTACAAGGGCAAGTCAATTGCCGACGTGCTTGCCATGACCGTAGAGCAGGCGCTGGAATTTCTGGGCGCCATTCCCCGCATCAAAAACAAGCTGAAGACACTGGTTGAGGTCGGCCTGGGGTATATCACCCTGGGGCAGTCGGCCACCACCTTGTCCGGCGGTGAGGCCCAGCGGGTCAAGCTGGCCAAGGAACTGTCTCGCCGTGCCACCGGCCGCACCATCTACATCCTGGATGAGCCGACCACCGGCCTGCACTTTGCCGATATCGCCAAGCTGCTGGACGTACTGCATCGCCTGGTGGATGCCGGCAACACCATCGTAATCATCGAGCACAATCTGGACGTGATCAAGACGGCCGACTGGATCATCGATCTGGGGCCCGAAGGGGGCGACCGCGGTGGCCAGATTGTAGCTGCCGGCACCCCGGAGCAGGTGGCCAAGGTGACTAAATCCTACACCGGAAAATTCCTCAGGAAGTTGCTGTGAGCGCGTCACAACGCACGGCACGTAAACGGGTGGTAATCGTCGGCATGGGCTTCGGCGGTATGCATGCCGCGCGGGAGCTGGCCGGCAGCCAGTGTGAGGTGCTGCTGCTGGATCGTAACAATTATCACCTTTTTCAGCCCTTGCTGTATCAGGTGGCCACGGCCGGCCTGGAGCAGGAGTCGATCGCCTATCCGCTGCGGGCATTGATACGCAACTGGTACAACCTGCAGTTTCAGATGCGTGAGGTGACCGGTCTCGATCTGGACGGCAAGCGGGTGCTGACTGATAAGGGAGCGGTGGAGTACGATTATCTGATCCTGGCCGGCGGCAGCGTGACCAATTTTTTCGGCAATGCCGGCGTGGCGCGTCATGCCTTCGATCTGAAGCGGCTGGCCGACGCCGAGCGGTTGCGTAATGCGATTCTGACCACCTTTGAGCTGGCGGTGCAGGAGGCGGATGCCCAAAAAAAGCGGGAATTGCTGACCTTCGTGGTGGTGGGAGGCGGTCCCACCGGGGTGGAGTTTGCCGGGGCCTTGGCCGAGCTGATTCGCTATGTGTTCCGTAAGGACTATCCCAGTTTGCGTTTGGCGGAAAGCCGGGTGGTGCTGCTGGAGGCGGCCCCGACCCTGCTGGGGGCCATGCCCGAGAGGTTACGCCGCTACGCCGGCCAGCGGTTGCAGCAGATGGGGGTGGAGGTGCGCTGCAACACCCTGGTGGCTGATGCCAGCGAGGGTGAGGTGCGGTTGGGTAGTGGCGAGATCATTGCCAGCCGGACCTTGTTCTGGTCTGCCGGGGTCAAAGCGGCTCCGTTGGCCGATCTGGTGCCAGGTACCAAGGGACCCGGCGGCCGGGTGCCGGTACAGCCCGATTTGAGCCTGCCCGGTCATGATGAGGTCTATGTGGTGGGTGATATGGCCTGTGTCCTGCACAACGGAGCACCGTTGCCGATGATGGCGCCAGCGGCCATGCAGCAAGGCCGTCATGTGGCCCGTTCTATCATCTGCCGGGAACGTGGCGAAACCGCAGAGCCATTCCGCTACTTTGACAAGGGCAGCATGGCCACCATCGGCCGCAGCAGCGCAGTGGCTACCGCCTTCGGGCTTTCGTGTTCAGGATTTGTGGCCTGGCTGGTCTGGTTGTTCCTGCACCTGTACTATCTGATCGGTTTTCGCAACCGGGTGGTGGTGCTACTCAACTGGGCCTGGTACTACTGGTTCCATGAACGGCAGGTGCGATTGATCACGGCTGATGACAAGGGAAATGCATCTGGAGGGGCAGATGGTTAAGACGGCAACCTTTGAGGCGTTACTGGATTCTCTGCAGCAGGATGGCGACGGCTATCTGTTTACCCTGGAGGGCAAACAGTATCGGATCGGCGATCGTGATGAGGTGCGCACCATTGCGGAGTCCCACGGGTATATTCTGATTTATTGAGGCTCCTTGCCGGTGCGCAAGATGGCGGTGAACATCGCTTCCTGCTCGGATTGGGAGACTGAAATCACCACCTCCACCTCGAACTGTCTGCCGCAGATGTCCCGCACCGTCTGGCGACTGGTGGTGCCGATCAGGGCGCTGCTTCCGGCATGAAAGTAATCGCTGATTCCCTCTCGTAATGCTGTCGGATCGCTGAAAAAGTCGAAGATGCTTTGGCCCAGCAGTTCATCCTTGTTGAGTCCGAACAGCCTTTCGGCCTTCTGGTTGGTGATCACGATCTTGCCGTCCGGCAGGAAGGTAACGATCGGCGACTGGGCAATCTCGATGAAGTTGCGGTAGCGCTCATCCGATTCGTGCCGCTGGCGTGTGCGGCGCTCAAGCTCCGCCATCAACTCGTTGAAGGAGTTCACCAGTCGGCCGATCTCGTCGTTGTTGGTGGCTACGATCGGGCTGGAGAAATTGCCGCTGTTGGCCGCAGTCTCGATCCCTTCCGCCACCTTTGCCACCGGCGACAGGATCGCGCGATGAATCAGCCAGCCGGTCACTGCCACCAGCAACAGTACAATCACTCCCTCCAGCAGCAGTTCCCGCCGCATATTCTTCAGAATGGTCTGCTGCAGTGTGCCGAGCGGCACCGATACCGAGATGGCGCCGATCAGCTCACCGGCCTGATAGTTGTACGACGGGTGCCCCTTGGGGAAACGGTGCTGCACAAAGCGCGGGGCCTGCTCGAAGCTGCCGTGACAGGTAAGGCACGACGGGTCGGCCACCATCGGCAAGAGATAGCGCAGTGCCTTGTTGTTGCCAACACCCGCCACCTGGAAACGTTCTTTCAGCTGCGCACCTTTAAATTGCTGCAGCGTCTCACGTTCATAGGCGTCCGGCTGGTTTTGGGGATTGCGGTAGCGCAGTGACACCTGGCGCACATAATAGGGACTATCCTGGGTGAGGCGCAGGGCAATGCGGCTAGCGGCCACTTGGGGGGTCAGGCCAGGGTTTTGCTCTACCTGATCGACCCGAACCACCGATGAGAGATAGTCTCTGATCTCTACGATCTGGCGTGCGATGGTGCGGGCCTTGTCCACGGTTTCTTGCAGGGCCAGTGCCTGATCATGGCGGTACGAGGCCCAGGCCAGGGTCATGAACAGGACGATCAGCAGACAACTGATGATCAGGGTTAGTTTGGTGGTGATCCGCATCATATCCTCGTGGCAAGCGTGGTGCGACCGAACCTCAGTATAGCTTAAAGCGGCCGCTTGGCAAGCTGTTGCAAAACCCTTGAACCCCATTGGTGAATCGGGTATCGTGCCGGCTGGTTACGGGTACGGACGGCAAGTGGCCGTGAGAAAGGACCCAGGGCATTATGCATACTGATCAACAACAACGTCGGCGCACGGCTGGCCGGAGGGGTAAGGGCTTTTTGTCCTCACTGCTGCTGGTTGCCATCACCCTGACCCTGGTGACTCTGGTGGGCCTGGTTGGCTATGTGGCCTTTTTGGTGGCAAAGCTGCCCAAGGTCGACCGTCTGGCTGACTATAAACCGCCGGTGGTCTCGCAGGTTTACGGTGATAACGGCACCCTGGTGGGAGAGTTTTATCTTGAGCGTCGTACCGTGGTGCCGGTCAATATGATGCCCCGTAAGCTGATCCAGGCCTTTGTGGCGGCAGAAGATGCAAATTTTTATTCTCACAAGGGGATTGATTATTTCGGCATCGTGCGAGCCGCCTTCAAGAACCTGATCTCTTTCCGCAAGAAGGAGGGCGCCTCCACCATCACCCAGCAGGTCACCAAGACCATGTTGCTCAGCCCTGAAAAGAAGATCTCCCGCAAGATCAAGGAAGCAATTCTGGCTAAGCGCCTCGAGGAAAAGCTGACCAAGGACGAGATACTGTACCTTTACCTGAACCAGATCTATATGGGGGCCGGCGCCTATGGTGTGCAGGCCGCTGCCGAGACCTACTTCGGCAAAGGGGTTGAAAAGCTGAATCTTGCCGAAATGGCGGTGCTGGCCGGTCTGCCCAAGGCCCCCAACGCCTATTCGCCGATCAAGCATCTGGAGCGGTCCAAAGAACGTCAAGGCTACGTGTTGGATCGGATGGTAGCCGAAGGCTTCATCACCCAGGCCGAGGCGGACCATGCCCGTAAAACACCGTTGACCGTGCTTCCCGGTCGGCGGGTGGTGAATGATCAGGTGGCCTATTTTCTGGAGCAGATGCGGATCTATCTTGAGGAAAAGTACGGCGAGGATCAGCTCTACAAGGGTGGCCTGAAGATCTACACCACTATGAACTATGAGATGCAGCGCTCGGCCTATGAAGCGGTCCGTGCCGGCCTGAAGGCCGTTGACAAGCGCATGGGATTCCGTGGGGCCTCCAGGTTTTTAAAGGAGCACGAGGTCACACCGTTCTGCACCAAGGTTGAAGAGGGGATCGATTCGGCCACGCTCAAGGTCGGAGAGACCTATAGTGGTGTCGTGACGGCGGTCTACCCCAATAAGGGGGAGGCCATCGTGCGGGTGGGCGACCGGACTGGTGTGCTGAACCGCAAAGGTATGGCCTGGGCCGGCAAGCTGGGCCTGGTCAACAGTTTTGACAAGCCGGACAAGCCGTCCCGCAATCTGTCGCTTGGCGCCGTGCTGGAGGTGCAGGTGGTGACCCCTGAAGTAGACCGTCAAGGGGCAGTATTCACTCTGGACCAGACGCCGGAGGTGCAAGGGGCGCTGGTGGCGATCGATCCCCGCACCGGCGGCATCAAGGCCATGATGGGCGGCTACGACTTCCGCAAGAGCCAATTCAACCGGGCAGTGCAGGCCAGGCGTAACGCCGGTTCAGCCTTCAAGCCGATCATCTATGCCGCTGCCCTGGAAAGAGGATTGACCCCGGCCACCGTGATTGTGGATGAAGAAGTGGAGTACCCGGCCGGCGGCGGTAAGCTCTGGAAGCCGAGGAACTACGACGGCACCCATCGCGGCCCGGTCACCATGCGGGAGGCATTGACCGATTCAATCAATATCTTCAGTGTCAAGTTGCTTGACCAGATCGGCGCTGCGTATGTTGTGGAGTTTGCCACAAAATTGGGCTTCACCTCGAAGATCGAGCCCAACCTCTCACTGGCCCTGGGTGCCGCCAGTGTCTCTCCCCTTGAGCTGACAACCGCCTACGGCGTGTTTGCCAACAAGGGGGTTTATCTGCAGCCATTCTCAATTTTGAGGGTAACCGACAGTGAAGGCCGGATACTTGAGGAGCGCAAGCCGCTAGTGCCGGCGGCTCCGGTTGTTCCTTCGCCGACAGCGGAGCTTCTGCCTGGCAGTGCAACCGCGGCAGCTGCCGAACCGTCGGCAGTCACGCCGCAAGTAGCCTATATTGTGACCAATCTGATGGAAAGCGTAGTGCAGAGCGGCACCGGCCACCGTGCCGCAGCCATCAACCGTCCGGTGGCCGGCAAAACCGGCACCAGTAACGATATGAAGGATGCCTGGTTCGTCGGCTACATCCCGCAACTGGTGGCCGGTGTCTGGGTGGGGTTTGACAATCAGGAACGTTCTTTGGGGCGGGCTGGAACCGGCGGACAGGCAGCTGCGCCGATCTGGGCCGATTTTATGCTCGGAGCGGCCAAGGGTTTGCCGGTGGAGCGGTTTGAGCCCCCCGAGGATATCTCCTTTGTCAGGATTAATCCCAAAACCGGTCGCCTGGCCAGTGGTGGAGAAGGAATTCTGGAGTGTTTCGTCAGGGGTACCGAGCCGTCCAGTTACGACGGTGACTGAGATGCATCAAGCACAATCACATCCTGCTGTGCCTCTTCAGCGCTGATCAGGGTGATCTCTTCGGCCACGCCGGCCTTGCGGGAAATGACCTGCCGCACCTTCTGCCAGTCGACCTTGTCGCTGATGTTCAGGGTCTGTAACAGCGCCCTGGTCTCACGCTCAACGCCCTTGGTCTTGGTGTAAATGTCGCGGTGTACTTCAAGAAATACCCGCCCTTCCTCGGTTGTGGCTACCTTGACCGGCTGGTAGATAATCTCGCCGGGAGTATTCAGCTTTACCACCTTGAACAGTTCTTCCATGTGATCCGGATGAACCCTGATACAGCCGTGGCTCGCAAAGGTGTAGATCGACCACGGCTTGCTGGTGCTGTGGATCAGGATGCCCGGCAGCGAGGTGCGCAGGGCGTATTTGCCCAACGGGTTTTCGGCCCCCGGCGGTACGCTGATGATGACCTCCCTGCCTGCACGTCGCATCTCTTCCTGAATCGAGGGGGGCACGGTCCAGGTAGGATCCTTGGCCTTGTTGACAATCCTGAACCGGCCGGTGGGTGTATGCCAGGGGATGTCGTCCATCTTGGTCGGTGTTCCCAGGGCAACGGCGGTGGCGTAGGTCAGCTTGCCCTTTTCAAAATAGTACAGCATACGGTCCGGAATATTGATCACAATACCGTGCGTGAGCCTGCTGGAAGGGATGATCCGCTGGTTGTTGTAACGCAGCACCTGTCCGACCATGAGATGGCTTTTGGGATTTAGCCCATTCATGGCTGCAAGCCGGCGGTAATTGACCCCCAGCTTTGCAGCCACCAGCCGCAGACTGTCGTTTTTTACCACCGTATAGTTGCCGATGGTGCCCACCAGCTTTGCAGATTGGAAGGCTGGTTCCTCGGCTGCGGGCAGTTGTTGCGCCGTCTCGTTCGGCGGAGTGGCGGCGGGTTCGGATAACGAAGGCATCGGCGCGGGGGACGGCGGTTGTTCTTGGGCTGTTGCGGTTTGCTGTTTCTGCTCAGCGAGAGCAGCCTGCGGGGCGGTGGCAACGGCAGAAACGGCAGAAACGGCAGAAACGGCCGGTGGCGGCGCATGTAGCTGTTGCTGTAGCTGTAATCCCTTTTGGGTGGCCAGACGGTAGTAGCGATCGGCGTTGTGCTGGTCGCTGAGCTGATAGTACATCTCGGCAGTGGCAACGGTGGCGTCAAGGCTGCGCAGCTCCTGGGGGAAACGTTCAGCCACGCCGTCCGAGCGTAGTTTGGCCAGCATAGCCATCGCCTCGCTGCGGATATCTGCATGTGCGACGCCGCTGAGCAGCAAGCAGCAAAAACATGCTGCCAGCACTGTGAGCTTTCGAGTTCCGTACGGCATTCCCTGCAACTCCCTTGGTGGTCATATGCTGCTAAGTTTTGTTTTGGTGACGTGCACCTAAGTCTACCATTTGCAAAGCGAATTTCAAGCGGTTAGGGATGGTTGAAAATTTTTTCAAAAAAATACTTGACGATGAAAACCGGCGTGTGTATAAACGGGATTCCTTGCTGCACGGAACACCACGCAAAACGCAGCAGGTTCGGTCTTTGACAACCAGATAGCAGTAAGATGATTGCGGGCGTTTTACCGTAATGTATTTGAGTTAGTGTTTTTTGATACAGGAATACAAACTGGAGAGTTTGATCCTGGCTCAGAACGAACGCT
>Ga0302250_1000356_pt1 | contig 48432 bp, 46 predicted proteins | sample AAG_RA_Asp_MG_FD_193536 | JGI IMG/M metagenome (GOLD analysis project Ga0302250, IMG submission 193536) | Enriched activated sludge microbial communities from anaerobic digester in WTTP, New Holstein, Wisconsin, United States - AAG_RA_Asp | ecosystem: Engineered > Bioreactor > Anaerobic >...
CTATGATATGGGATTGGGCAGTACTCTGGTATCCTCTTATAGATTTAGTCATTTGGCGTTGGAGCAATAAAATGGGTGATATGATGAATGATAATAAAATAACACTGAAAATCGATGGGAAAACTTGCCAAGCGCAAGAGGGGGAATATATCCTTAATGTAGCCAGAGCAAACGGTATATTCATACCGGCTATTTGCTATCTGACTAGATGTTCACCTACGCTGGCATGCCGTATATGTTTGGTGGAAGCTGACGGCAAAAGGGTTTATTCTTGCAATACAAAAGCAAAAGATGGCATGGAAGTAACTGTCAGCAACCAAGAGATCCTTGAAGAACGCCGAGCTATTATGGAAGTTTATGATGTTAACCATCCATTGCAATGCGGTGTATGCGATCAAAGCGGATCTTGCGAATTGCAAAATTATACACTCGAACTTGGAGTGGATTCACAATCATATACAATAGCAGATACAGCTAGAGAGACAGCAAACTGGAGCAGCGTATTGCATTATGATCCGGCATTGTGTATCGTATGTGAAAGATGCGTGACAGTATGTAAAGACATGATGGGAGATAACGCGCTTGGCACAACTCCTAGAGGCGGAAGTGAATTAAACAAAGAGTTAAAAGACAGTATGCCAAAAGATGCTTATGCTATGTGGAATAAGCTTCAAAAATCAGTTATTGCACCTAGCAATGATACAGGATCAACCAATTGTAGTGATTGCGGAGAGTGTATTGCTGTATGTCCTACCGGTGCATTGGTCAGTAGAGATTTTGAATATACAAGCAATGCTTGGGAACTTAAAAGAACTCCTGCAACTTGCGCTCATTGCAGCAGCGGGTGTCAAATATATTACGAAACAAAGCCTACTTCTATTTCTGATAGAAGCGAAAAGATATATAGGGTTACCAATGAATGGAATTATGTATCATTATGCGGAGCCGGAAGATTCGGCTACGATTTTGAAAATCGTACAGTCGTTAAAAATGAAGAAGCTTTTGGAAATGCTATAGAAGCATTTAAAGCAGCAAAAGCAATCAGATTCAATTCGGTTATTACCAATGAAGAAGCTTTAATGCTCCAAACTCTTAAAGAAGAACTTGGAGTAAAACTCATTAACCCTGACGCAAAAGCTTTTCAAGAATTTTTAAATAGCTATAGCGCAGCTAGCGGTAAAACTCTTTGGAATGGGGATTACAAAGAGATGATGAAAAACAGTGATTTTATCATTAGTGTCGGTTCTGCTTTGCGTCACGATAACCCGAATGTCAGATATGTTTTTAATAATATACAAAAGATGAACAAAGGTGCAGGGCTTTATTTCCATCCGGTAGGTGATAGTTTGATCGCCGGTTTGGGTAAAAATGTAGCCTGCATAGAACATAAAGTTAACCGTGAAGAAGCTGTACTTTATTGGATACTTGATAGATTTGCAAACAAAGATAAATTACCGGCAGAAATCAGTGAGTATTTAGCAAGCTTCCATACTAAAACTGCTAAAACTATCAGTGAAACCGTAATGGAAGACGTAAAAGAGACTGTTGTCGATGATGAAAGCGGTGAGAGCAAAGAAGTTGTCAAAAAAATACCTAAAACTATTCAAAAAGAGATAGAAGTTGATAGCAGTGCCCTGCTTGAAGCATTTGATGCCCCGGCTGATTTTGAAGATCTAGTAGAGAAGTTTTTGGCAAAAAAAGAGAGTTTTGCTTTAGTAGTGGGAGAAGATATGTATTTTCATCCGCAAGCTGACAACTTGGCAAAATTGGTAGCGCTTATCGAAAATACTACAGAGTTTAAAGTCTCAATAGTGCCGCCAAAAACAAATTCTTTAGGCGTTGCTCTTATTTGTGATCTTGATGATGATGCTAGCGGATATACAATAGGATACAACGAAGCAGGAGATTTCAGATTGAGCGCTTTAGGCGATGGGGATCTGGATATGCCTGCACTTAATCAGCAAGAAGGTACACTAACCAATATGCATAAAAAAGTAGTACCGACAAATGCCGCATTGTCTTATGGCGGATATGAGCTCAATGATATCATGAATGCTCTTTTGCTCGGCAAGAGATTGACTATAGATTGGACAAAAGAGCTTCCTTCTAAACAAGGTTTCCAAGCTGTAGAATTTGATTCATTGCCAAATAGATATACAAATGATGGTGTTGAGCATAGAGGATATATGCTGGAGAGTCAAAAAACAAAGATCACTGTTTCTATGCCGGATAAAATGACTGCAAATGACATGAGCGGAGATATTGCGTATAGATGTAATCCGCAACGCCAATTCAATGAATTTACAGCCAAAGCACATCAGATCTTTGAGCCGTTTGCGCTATATGTAAGCCCTGCAAAAGCTGAGACTCTAGGCAAGAAAGCAGCATTTGATATTAACGGCAAGGAATTTGTGTTGGATGTTGTGATTGATGAGAAAATGAGCGGAGAGATAGTCAAATTGCCTGATTTCAAACACTCTAGCGAGATTTATGCCTTTTTTGGCAAAAATCGATTTAAACCAATAACTCTAAGGAAGGTATAAAGATGGATGCATTAGTTGTAGGAACTATCATTAAGATAGTTTTGGTATTGCTGATAGTTTCGGCGCTTGCCGGCTTTGGTACATATATCGAAAGAAAAGTTTTGGCATTTATGCAAAGACGGCTAGGGCCTGCCCATGTAGGTCCTTTTGGATTATTGCAAATTGCGGCTGACGGTATTAAATTGTTTACAAAAGAGGATATTATCCCTCAACATGCCAATAAATTTATCTTCAGTTTGGCCCCGGTTATCACTGCTGCTACAGCATTTATAGCATTATCGGCTGTTCCGTTGTTCCCAACGTTTGTTATTCCAGAGTCATTGCCTCTTATTGGCGGGGCAATAGTACCGTCAATTATAGCTGATGTCAATATCGGTGTCTTGTTTGTACTTGGCATGATGGCCGCTGGACTTTATGGGCCATTGCTAGCCGGTATGGCACAAGCGAATAAATGGGGGATCTTGGGGTCTGCTAGAACAGCAGTGCAATTTTTGAGTTATGAGGTTGTAACAGGTCTTTCTGTGCTTGCTCCAATAATGGTAGTTGGTTCATTGTCATTGTTAGATTTTAATAATGCACAAACGGGAGGTGTGAGTTCTTGGTTGATTTGGCAGCAGCCGATCGCATTCATACTATTTTTGGTAGCTGGGTTTGCAGAGACAAACAGAACCCCATTTAACCTATTAGAGCATGAAGCTGAAATCGTCTCCGGATATGTTACAGAGTATAGTGGCCTTAGATGGGGTATGTTCTTTATTGGTGAGTATGCCAATATGTTTACTATAGGTATTTTGGCTGCAGTTATCTTTTGTGGCGGATACGGAGATATTGGTTTTATCCCTGGATGGTTGGCTCTTCTTTTGAAAGTCACATTCTTTTTCTTTTTAATGTTGTGGGTAAGAGCTTCTTGGCCTCATATTAGACCGGATCAATTGATGTGGCTATGCTGGAAAGTCTTGATGCCGCTTGCTGTGATAAATATTGTTATTACCGGCATTGTAGTCATGATATAGAGAGAGGAGAAAATTATGCATGAAGAAATAATACATACAGATAGTACGCCAAAAGAGAAGCAAAATTATGTAATGCTCGACCTTGGCAGCACTCCGGCTTATGGCTGGCCTGCATTTAAACAAGTAGCAAAACGTGCTGTAAGCGGTGAGCTTTTTGTAGGACTTTGGATAACACTAAAAGAAATGGTTAAAACACTCTTTATGGGTGGCAAACATACCACAATGTATCCATTTGAAAAGATGCCTATATCGCCAAGATATCGTGCAATACACAATATGCTAAGACTTCTTGAGAGTGGGCATTATAGATGTATAGGATGCGGGCTTTGCGAGAAGATCTGTATCTCCAATTGTATTGCAATGGAAACAAGATATGATGAAAATCAACGTAAAGAAGTCAGCGAATATACTATTAATTTCGGTAGATGCATCTATTGCGGATATTGCGCTGAAGTATGCCCAGAACTTGCTATCGTCCACGGAGGACGATATGAAACGGCAAGCGAACAAAGAGCAAGCTTTTCGCTATTTGACGACATGTTGACTCCTATTGATATGTTAAAGCAACAACAAGAGTTTGCAGGTTTTGGTTCTGTTACACCAAATGCTGATGCAGCCATCAAAAAAACGCCGTTAGCGTATTAAGGAGTCTATTTATGTTTGAACAAATTGCATTTTACCTTTTCTCAATTTTGACCATCGGACTTTTTTTGGTGACAGTATTGAGTAATAACATTTTATATGCCATGACATCTTTGGCTTCAGGCATGGTGCTAATTGCCGGTTTTTTCTTTTTGAATGGAGCTGACTTTTTGGGCGTGGTACAATTAATAGTTTATGTTGGTGCCGTTATGGCCCTATATGCTTTTGGTATGATGTTTTTCAATGTTACTAAAACAGTAAAAGAAAATAATACATCTAATGTTTTAGTGTTTGTATTGGGTGTTTCTATCGCTTTGCTTATGGTATTAATGTTTGCGGCTCCAATTAGTCCAGAGGTTATTTTTGTTTCAGCAGCTCCTGAGCCAAACACAACCAATCCGGAAGCTGTAGGCCTCGTATTATTTACAAAATATTTGGTGCCTTTTGAGGTAGCTGCAGTAATGTTGCTTATTGCTATGATAGGCGGTATTATTTTGGCAGGCAAGAAAATGGATCAAAGTCTTACCAAGACAGACGATGAAAATATCATACAGAAGGATATCAAATGATAGGACTCAATCATTATCTTATAGTGGCTGGATTGCTTTTTGCGATCGGTCTTATCGGAGTTATTCGTAGAAGAAATTTACTTATGTTGTTTTTTGCTACAGAGATCATGCTAAATGCAGCCAATGTCGCTTTTGCGGCTATATCTCATTATTACAATGATCTATCAGGCCAAATGTTTGCTTTTTTTATAGTAGCAATAGCTGCTAGTGAAGTTGCAATAGGTTTGGGATTATTGATATTGCTATACAAAAAACAAGGTACGCTTGATCTTGATGATCTTGCAACGATGAAAGGATGATCATGGAAAATTTAGTTTATATTGCCCTTTTTGCACCGCTGGTTAGTTCACTCTTTGCGGGGCTATTTGCTATGAGTCCTAGACAAACTTTTGTCGGCGTTGTTTCATCATTATTATTGTTTGTGTCATTTGCCTCTTCGGTTATATTGGGCTATCATATAGCTACCACCGGTGCAAGTGTGCATGTTACTATGATGGATTGGATCAGTGTTGCCGATCTGCATATTCCTTTTGGATTTATGGCTGATCAAGTAAGTGTTACTATGATGGTAGTTGTTACATTGGTATCTACCGTGGTTCATATCTATTCTATTGGTTATATGGATCATGACAAGAGCTTTAACCGCTTTTTCTCATATCTTTCAGCATTCGTTTTCTCGATGCTAGTGCTTGTAATGAGCGACAATTTTGCCGGACTCTTCATTGGTTGGGAAGGTGTTGGTGTTTGTTCATGGCTGTTAATCGGGTTTTGGTATCATAAACCTGATGTCAGCAGAGAAGAGAATCCGTCCATTTCTCCGTCTTGGGCAGCAAATGAAGCATTTATCATGAACCGTATAGCTGACCTTGGTATGCTTGTAGGTTTGTTTATCATATTTTGGAATACCGGAAGTTTACAATATGATGTTGTCTTTTCGCAAATCCCTAACCTTGCGCCTGCAGTGTTAACCGCAGCTGCTGCAGCACTTTTTATAGGTGCCATGGGTAAATCGGCCCAATTTCCGCTCCATACTTGGCTAACTGATGCGATGGAAGGGCCTACTCCGGTGTCTGCTCTTATCCATGCTGCTACCATGGTAACTGCGGGTGTATTTTTGGTTATAAGAGCCAATCCTATTTTTTCCGTTACTCCTGAAGTGAGTTATTTTATTGCCGCACTTGGTACGTTTGTAGCATTTTTTGCTGCATCTATGGCATTGGTTAATCGCGACTTAAAACGTATAATCGCTTTTTCAACATTATCACAGCTAGGTTATATGTTTGCAGCCGCAGGACTTGGAGCATATTGGATAGCACTTTTTCATCTAGCAGCACATGCATTCTTTAAAGCTTTACTATTTTTGGGAGCTGGTAATGTTATGCATGCTATGCATGGAGAGCTTGATATTTTCAAGATGGGCGGACTTAGAAAGAAAATGGGATGGACTTATGCATATATGGGCCTTGCTTCTTTAGCACTTGCAGGCATACCTCCGCTAGCGGGATTCTTTTCAAAGGATGCGATCATTGAAACGGCGTTTAATGAAGGTACACTTATATTGTGGGCAATGCTTGTGATCACTGCAGGTATGACAGCATTTTATAGCTTTAGACAAGTTTTCTTGACATTCTTAGGTGATGAGAGATACAAAGAATTTGGTATTCATCCTCATGAAATGTATGGTTTTGTTCTTATAGCTATGTCTCCGCTTGCCATACTGGCTGTTATCGCCGGATTCTTTAGAGATTGGTTTAATTCTTTTATTATTCATTTGTTGCCAAATTATGAAATGAGCGAACATACTCATCATTTAGCATTGATCTTGGGTGCCATTGTGCTTGTGGTTGCAGTTTCAGGCATTGTGTTGGCATATATAAAATATGCCAAAGGATTACAAAGAAGTGAAAAAACCGAAAATGGGTTTATTTACAAGCTTCTTGCAAATCAATATTATATCCCTAAAATCTATGAGGCTTTGATCACTAAACCGTATGCAGAGATCTCTAAGCTTATGTGGACAAAAGTAGACATACGTATAGTGGATGCAACTGTTGACGGTATTGCTAAGACTATATACAAGAGTGGAGATGGTTCACGCAAGATGCAAACCGGTAATTTATCAAACTATCTAAATTGGATGGCAGGCGGAGCCTTGGTATTGTTGTTTATAACCGTCGCATCTTATGTGATAGGGTAAGGAGAGAGGATGAGTTTTATTTTAAGTATATTGATATTTTTTCCGCTAATTGCAGGAATGTTGGGATTTATAGTCGATAAGGGGAGTGCTAGAGTTTATGGTATCAGCATAGCAGCTATAGAATTTCTTTTGTCATTGTGGTTATGGATGAATTTTGATGCTAATAGTGCGGCTATACAATTTATAGAGTTTATGCCGATAGTGAAAGATTTTGGTATTAATTATTATGTTGGCGTTGATGGTATAAGCCTGTTTTTGGTAGTTATGACTACGCTAATGACCCTTATTGGTATGGTTAGTATGACTATCAAAAATGAGATAAAGAACATGGTAGTAACTATTTTATTTTTAGAAATGACTATGGTCGGTGTTTTCCTTGCTCTTGATGCTATTGTTTTTTATTTCTTTTGGGAGCTTTCTCTTGTGCCAATGCTATATATTATTGGCGCATGGGGCGGGCCTCTTAGGGTTTATGCGTCGATCAAGTTTTTCTTATATACATTTTCAGGTTCGCTTATTATGCTAGTTGGTATGCTGTTTGTAGCATATAAGTTTCATGAGATCACCGGTGTATGGAGTTTTGCTATTACCGATTGGTATGCGCTAAAATTTGATCTAAATTATCAGTTTTGGCTATTTTTGGCCTTTTTTGTTGGGTTTGCCATCAAAGTGCCTATGTTTCCGTTTCATACATGGTTACCATATGCGCATGGTCAAGCCCCAACAATAGGTTCTGTCATCTTAGCAGCAGTATTGTTAAAAATGGGAACATATGGTTTTGTTAGATTTTCACTCCCTATGTTTCCTGATGCATCCGTGATGATGATCTTGCCTATAGCAATTATCTCTATTATTATGATCATCTATACCGCAATGGTTGCATACGCGCAAGAAGATATGAAGCAAGTTATCGCTTATTCTTCTGTATCGCATATGGGCATTATCATGATTGGTATCTTTGCTATGAATTCCCAAGGTATCAGCGGTTCTATATTTCAAATGCTATCTCACGGTATAGTATCTGGTGCTCTGTTCATGCTTGTTGGCGTGATATATGATAGAACACACACTAAAATTATGAGCAATTTCGGCGGTTTAGCTACTATTATGCCAAAGTATGCTCTTGTGTTCGGGATCATGCTGATGGCATCTGTTGGCCTTCCTTTGACTATCGGATTTGTAGGTGAATTTTTGGTTCTTATAGGATTTTATAAAGTTTCTCCTGTATTGACCATCCTGGCAGGAACTTCTATTATTGTCGGTGCGATCTATATGTTGGCTCTTTACAAAAAAAGCTTTTTTGGAGCAGTTGTCAACGAAGAAAATAAAAAGCTTAAAGATCTTGATTCAAGAGAGATCGTCTCGTTTATACCTTTAGTTGCCATAGTAATTTGGCTTGGAGTTTATCCGAAACCAGTGTTAACTCCAATTGACAATAGTGTCCAAGCGATGTTGTCGTTTATGAAAGAAAAGGCCATTACGCCGGAAGCAAAAAATATGATTGTAGCAACACAAACTGCTAAGGAGGCAAAATAATGGTTACGCCAATTCAAGTTACGGTGCAAGAGTTAAACCTTCCACTATTGGCACCTATGCTAATTGCAATTGCTGGGGGATTAGGGATATTGGTGATTGATCTATTTAAGTCAAATCTAGATAAATCACTTTATGTAATGTTAAGCATGATAATTCTATTTGCTGATTTGTTAGCTGTAGCAGGGATTACTCCAAATCGTGGTTTTTTTGATTTGATGCTTGTTGATGGGGTATCAATTGTATCTCAATTCTTGGTTATTGTAGCATCTATGCTCTTTATACCTTTGGCATTGACATCTAAACGATTTCATGAGTTTTCATATCCTGAGTTTTTCGCGCTATTTTTATTTATGGTAGCCGGTTTTCAATTTATGGTATCTACAGATAATCTTATATTGATCTTTGTTGGTATTGAGACCGCATCATTGGCTCTTTATACTCTTATTGCAATGCACAATAGAACTAATTCTTTTGAAGCAGCAATTAAATATTTTACAATGGGCGCATTAGCAGCCGGTTTTTATGCAATGGGATCGGCCGTAATTTATGCTACGACAGGCAGTATAGAGCTTTGGCAGATCAAAGAAGCTTTGAGTATTAGTTCAAGCACTGGCAGTATGGTTCTTGCGGTAACAGGCGGAGCCGTCCTGCTTTTGGTTGCTTTTGCATTTAAGTTGTCTTTGTTTCCATTTCATACATGGGCTCCTGATGTATACGAAGGAGCCAGCGCGCCGCTAGCCGGATATATGTCAATAGTGCCAAAAGTTGCAGCATTTGCAGTAGCTCTTAGAATCTTTAATATTTATATAGATCTAGGAGTAGAGTCTGTCCGTATTATTATTTTGGTTTTAGCGGTAGTGACTATGACATTAGCTAATATGATGGCATTGGTTCAAGAAGATGTCAAAAGAATGCTTGCTTATTCATCTATATCCCATGCAGGTTTTGTGATGGCAGCATTAGCGCTTGGAACCACAAAGGGTAATGCAGGTGTATTTATCTATTATGCTCTGTTTATGTTTACAAACTTAGGTGCATTTACTATGTTATGGATATCTCGTCATAAACAATTAATGTATTCTGACAGATACGACCATCCGTATGAAAAGTTTGCCGGGCTTATTAAAATAATGCCTATGGGTGCAGTGGTGATGGCATTGTTTATGCTTTCTTTGGCTGGCGTCCCTCCATTTTCGGTCTTTTGGGGTAAATTATTTATCATGAGCGCAGCTGTAGATGCAGGATATATTAAACTAGCGATCATTATGGGATTAAATAGTGCAATTGCTGCATATTATTACCTCAAGCTTGTTGTGTATATGTTTTTAAAAGAACCGGTTTTCAATACGGACACAATATATTATAATATATCCAAACCTCTAATGGTGATCATAGGTATTGCCGTTGTGGCTACTGTAACATCTGTATTTTTCTTTGATGTACTGCTTACATATATTTATGCATTGGTAAGTGCTAGCGGGTTTTAAATACTAATCAGTTAGCAGCCATTAGCGCATCTGTCACTCCGAACAAAGTTCAGGGTGACAGATGCTATACTTCAGAATTAATATAAACAATTTGAAAAAATTTTCTCAAAAGCTTCTATTTCGTCATTTTTTATCATTGTTTTATCGCTAAACTGCGTACGGTTAAATGTAGTTTGCCTTTTGGCTAATTGAGCAGTGTGTGTTGATATTTGTTCAATTAATTCATCTTTTGTAAGTTTACCGTCCAAAAATTCCAATGTCTCTTTGATGCCTATGGATTTCATAGGATTTGGTATTCGTGTGTATTTGGCTTCAAGCATTTTAACTTCATCTATAAGCCCATTTTCTATCATTTTTATGGTTCTTTGTTTTATTTTATTTCTCAATATATCTCTATCTATTTGAATCTCATATATCGGCAATGAAGCGGTAATGGTTGGTTGCGGCGGATTATCTTTGAAGTATTTGCTTGGGATAATATCTGTTTGCAAATAAAGTTCCAAAGCTTTTTCTATTCTGTATCTATCATTTGGTTTTATTTTTGCCATATACAGAGGATCAATAGAGTTTATATGCTCATAAGCTCGTGCTAGATCTTTAAGACTTTCTTGTGCTGTTAATTTAGTATTTTCACTGATCTTTGGCATGGGGCTCATACCCGTTAAGAGCATTTTTAGATAAAAACTGCTTCCTCCAACTATGATAAGCGGAGTATTATCCATCATTGATTGATTATAAATTTGCTTATATAGTTCTATAAACATCACTACATCAAAAGGTTCATTTGGCTTAAGCATATCTATGCCAAAATGTTCTATTCCGTTTCTCTCAGCAATAGTCGGTTTTGCAGATGCAATATCTATATCCTTATATATAGAAAGGGAGTCAAGCGAAAGTATCACGCCGCCGACATTTTTTGCAATTTGCACGGCAAGTGCACTTTTACCTGAAGCCGTTGGGCCGATAAGAGCTAGTTGGGTAGGGATTGTTTTCATATGTGTAATGATAGCATAATTTAGTTATTAGTTTTTGGTCGTTAGCTATTGATTTATAGTATTTATAAGTGCCGATATTCACACTTGTCACTTAATATTTTGCCATAAAAAGCAGAGACAGTAAAACCAATAGCTAATTAGTAACCATTTGGTAATCAATTTTATGTATATTTTCGCCATCTTTAACAACAAGGGAGAAAAAGATGAAAAAAGTATTGCTTTCAACGGCGGCAATGTTTGCGTTAAGTGTGACTGCAAATGCGGATACAAATAGTGAAATAAAAGCGCTTAAAGCTCAAATGGCTCAAATGGCCAAAAAAATAGAGGCTCTCGAGGCATCCCAGGCAAAAAATTTTGATGCTCCAACTGTAGATGATCTAGCAGGTGTTGAAGCTAAAATGTCAGCTTTGACAAATGATATCAAAAAAAATACAGTTATCAAATCAAAAGCACCCGTAATCGAATTTAGCGGTACGCATTATCTCGGCTTTGTAAACACAGATGACAATATAGCTGACGAAACAACAAACAAGTTTGAAACAAGAAGAAACTACTTTCAAGCAAAAGCATTTTTTAAAGAAAATCCAAAAGATTACCTAAGAATTACTCTTGATACATTCCAAAATACTGGTGAAACAACGGGTGCAGATTCTGATAGCTGGGAAGTAAGATTAAAATACGCTTATCTTTATCTTGATGAGATACTGCCATATACCGGAGTAGAGCTTGGCCAAGTTCACAGACCTTGGATAGATTATGAAGAGCACAATTCATGGTACTATAGATCAGTTTCTAAAGTATTCGTAGAAGATAAAGGACATGGCCCTGATTTTACAAACTCGGCTGACCTTGGATTTAACTTTAAGACAAAATTGCCTTATTTTTCAAGTGAACTAGGGCTCTTTAACGGTGCAGGATATCATTATATAGAAGACGGAGAGGGCTTAAGCGGTGAATGGAGGCTTACAGGACATATTCTTGGAACAGGTGAGCAAAAAGCAAACAAAGACCTTCAATATGCAAACGTATCTTTCTTTGGCCAATTGAACAGTGATTTTGCCAAAAAAGGAGATCCTGTATCTAAAGACTTTAATTGGTATGGATTTCACGCAGTGTATAACCAACCTGAATTCTTGATCGCAGCTCAATATGTTGAGACTCAAGATGCAGCAGTAAAACAAGACGGTGAAGGATATAGTTTTAACGGTGAACTCAGACTTATCCCTGGATTTGACCTGATAGGTATGTATAATAAATACGATTTTGTAAGCGGAATAGACAGAGAAGGTTGGTTGGCAGGTGTTGTTTACCCATACAACAAAAATGTTAAATTCATAGCAAATTACCTAAGCGAAGAAGAAACCAACGCAGCCAAAGTTAAAACAGTTGATAAAGATTCTATCATGTTAACTGCTGAAGTTAACTGGTAAATATTTTTTTAAATCAAATTTCTATCCTCCTTAAAATCTTAGATGCCATTGGCGTCTAAGCAGTTAATCCCCTTTTTGGTTACAATACGGTAACATTTTAGTAATAATTTTTTTGTACAATATACGTTATCAATTTTTGGAGGCTAGAGTGTTTTCTCGCGACAATATCTTTTTCGGCGGCATTTTTGCTATAACGTTTATATCCTTTATATTTTGGGGTTTTGATTATTTATCTAATTTCCATCTGATATTTTTGCTTGCAGCATTGTTTGGTATCTTTATGGCATTCAACATAGGCGGCAATGATGTGGCAAACTCTTTTGGAACCAGCGTAGGTGCAAAAACACTTACGGTAAAACAAGCTCTCGTAATTGCAGCTGTATTTGAGCTAAGCGGTGCCATGCTAGCCGGTGCTGAAGTAACAGATACTATCAAAAAAGGTATAGTAGATGTTTCCAGTATGATCTTTGATCCTATGCTGCTTGTATTTGTCATGATGGCTTCTCTGCTCTCTTCAGCTCTGTGGCTTTTATTTGCTACAGTCAAAGGCTTACCGGTATCTACTACGCATGCTATTGTAGGCGGAATTCTAGGTGGCGGTATCGCGCTTGGGTACAGCACTATGGCTGAAAGCAGTGGAGTATTTAGTTTGATTCAATGGGATCAAATAGTAACTATTGTGATCAGTTGGATTATCTCTCCTATTCTTGGTGGTATGGCATCATATGGTATATATTGGTATCTCAAAAAGTACATCTTGGATTATAATGAGAAACTGGAAGCCAAGATAGTAGCTCTAAAAACACAAAAAAAAGGGCATGATGAGGTAAATGCCACCGAAGAGCAAAAAGTTGAGCATGAAAAACTGGTTGAAAAACTTTCACTTATGCAGAAAAAAACTACCGCTTTTTATGCTCTTCGTACACACGCTCCTATAGTAGCTGCATTTGCCGTAGTTACTGTAGGTGGTACGCTTTTATTTAAGGGCTTAAAGCACACAGCTATCAAATTTAATGGCATAGAAGCGATACTCTTATTGGCAACTTTTGCAGCATTGGCATATGGTATAACTTATGCCATAGTCAAAGAGATGCACCGCGATACCCCGCATAAAGCTACCATGCGGTTATTTAGTATGCTTCAAGTGCTTACCGCATCATCTTTTGCATTCAGCCATGGAGCAAATGATATAGCAAATGCTATCGGGCCGTTTGCTGCTATAATTGACATACTATCTACCGGGAATATTAGCGAAAAAGCATCTGTCCCATTGCCTGTAATGATCACATTTGGCGTTGCATTAGTTGCCGGTCTTTGGTTTATGGGTCAAGAAGTTATCAAAACCATAGGTCATCGTATAACCGAGATCTTTCCTGTGACAGGGTTTGCGGCCGAACTAGGCGCAACCTTGGTTATACTCATAGCTACCAAAATGGGACTTCCGGTATCATCAACACATATATTGGTTGGAGCGGTCATAGGCATAGGGGTGCTTAATCGCAATGCTAACTGGAAACTTATGAAGCCTATAGCGCTTTCTTGGATTATTACTTTGCCTGTTGCTACAGTTCTTGCCGGTATATTCTTTTTTATTCTCAAAGCCGTTTTTGGTTATTGATACATAATACGCTTTATGCGTATTGTCGGCACAATATCGTGCAAATCCATCTTTGATAAATTTCTGTTACGATCTTTGTAAAATCTTACCTTATAACCTTGATCTGCAATATTTACCTGTATAAATAAAATTAAATACAATGTTATAAATTTGTCATTTAGGAAGTTTTTTCTTTTTTGATTGGTAACACATGTATAGTTTGGCAATGGTCATTGTAATCAAAATGTTATCAATTTTTTCTACTATTCGTCGCTATAAATATAACAAAGGACAACAGATGAAAAAGAATCTTCTAGTAACTTCATTGGCTGCATTGGTAGTTTCAACCGGTTTGCTTAATGCTGCAGATATCAAAGGCAGCGGAGCATCATTTCCGTTTAGCGTATATCAAGGCTGGATCAAAGCATACAATCAAGCCACCGGCATTAAAGTTGACTATGTCAAAAAAGGCAGCTCGGCAGGAGTCAAAGATATAAAAGCCAAAAGTGTTGATTTTGCCGGAACGGATGAAGCTTTATCAAGAGGTGAACTTGCAAGTGCCGGCCTATATCAAATACCTAGTGTAATAGGCGCGATAACTATGAGTTACAATATTCCAGGAGTCAAAAATCTAAAATTAAGCAGGGAGGCTCTCGCAGCAATTGCCCTTGGTAAAGTTGTTTATTGGGATGATGCCGTCATTGCATCTGCAAATCCTGGAGTAGCTCTTCCTCATCAAAAAGTGACATTTGTGCATAGAGCAGACGGCAGCGGTACAACATTTAATTTTACCTACCATTTAAGTTTGATATCTCCTGAATGGAGGAGTACGCATGGTGCTGATAAGTCTATTAATTGGCCGGGCAAACAACATGTCGGAGGCAAAACAAATACAGGTGTTGCAGCTCTTATCAAACAAACTCCATATTCGATCGGTTATGTTGATTACGCAGATGCCAAAAGCAACAACCTTGCAATGGCTGCCTTGCAAAATGCAGCAGGTCAATTTATAGCTCCGTCTATTGCTTCGTTTAAAGTTGCTGCTTCAAAAGCCAACTTAAATCCTGCAAAAGATTTCTATGCCGTTATCACCAACCCAAAAGGCAATGGTGCATATCCAATGGTTGCAGCTACTTTCATCTTGATACCAAAAGATTCTCTTAACAATAAAGAAGTTGCTAAATTTTTTGAATGGTCGCTTGCAAAAGGTGACTCTGTGGCAGCAAGCTTAGGCTTTGTGCCGCTAACTCCTGATTTGATCGCTAAAATTAATAGCTACCTTAATTCAAAAGGCCTATAAAACACATCTGCCTGCTCTATAGGGCAGACAGATCTAGATTTTTATAAAGTGTACAAACGGTGCATTTTTGAAACCCTATAATATCGGAACTTTTAATGGATAAATTTTTTAAAAATCTCTCTTTGGCAAGCGCAGCATTGGTATTTGTTTCGCTTGCCGGTATATTTGTAAGTCTTTATAATAGTTCAAAACCGGCTATCGATGAGTATGGTTTGAAATTTATAACAGACTCTTCCTGGGGGGTTGAGGTGCCTATTAAAAAAAGTCAACAAGAAGTTTCAAGCACACAAGAAGAGATAATGGATACAGCAGAGGATGATGAGGTTCCGGATTTCGTCAAGAGACATGAAGCATCCAATGAGGCTGAAACAAAAATAGTTTATGGCGGGTTGATACCGATTGTAGGATCTGTGCTATCGACTCTTATAGCTATGGTGTTTGCTTTGCCGATAGCTATGGGAATAGCTATTTATTTGGCAGAAATAGCTCCTGCAAATATAATAGGCCCCGTCGGCGTAGCAATAGAACTTTTAGCAGCGATCCCGAGTATTATCTTTGGGATGTGGGGTATGTTTTATTTTGCTCCTTTGATTCAAGAGTATTTTGGAGGCTATCAAGTTTCCCTTCTAACAGCAGGGCTTGTTTTGGGCATTATGATACTGCCTTTTATGGCAGCAATTACTAGAGACAGCATGAAAACCACGCCTGATGTCTTAAAAGAGTCTGCATATGCAATGGGAGCAACTAAATTTGAAGTGATCAAAGATGTTATCTTTCCGTATTCCAAAGCAGGAATAATAGGATCAGTGATCTTGGCGCTCGGAAGGGCATTAGGAGAGACGATGGCAGTCGCATTTTTGATAGGTTCTGTATTTGTAATGCCTCAAAACATCACAGATCCTACTATTTCTATAACGGTTGCAATGGCAAATAATTTTGGTGAAGCGTCCGGCTTGACGCTCGGTTCGCTTTTTTATCTATCATTAATTTTATTTGTTTTGAGCTTTGGCATTATCTCTTTTGCTAAATTTTATTTTTTTAGAAAGGCTCAACAATGAGATTGGCGATAAATAAAATTATACTTTTTTTATCCACATTTTCTGCAATGCTTGGTTTGACATTTTTAGGATGGATACTTTTTACGCTCATAGAAAAAGGGATAACTTCGTTTCACTTTTCGTTATTTTTGAATGATTTGATAGATGGAGGGCTTAAAAATCTGATTGTAGGCCAATTTATCATGGCCGGTATTGCATCGGCCATAGCTATTCCTATAGGAATGCTTGCAGGGATTTATCTTCAAGAGTACGGCCGAGGCAAACATGTAAGGGTGCTTAGAGATTTGAGTGATATTATGATGAGCGCACCTTCTATAGTCATAGGAGCTTTTGTATATGCGATAATTGTCATACCGACAGGAGGCACGAGCGGGATTGCGGGGAGTATATCTTTGGCTATTATGATGATACCGATTATTATCAATACCACGGACAATATGCTCTCTCTTGTTCCAAAGGAGCTTAGAGAAGCCGGTATTGCCTTGGGGGCGAGTAAATACAGAGTTATTTTAGATATTATCATTAAAGCCGCCAAAGTAGGAATAGTAACAGGTTTACTATTATCGTTTGCCAGGATCATAGGAGAAACAGCACCGCTTCTTTTTACCAGCGAGACAAGTAACTATTTTACTTTAGATCTCAGCGAATCATTCCCTTCATTGACTGTCAGTATATATGATCTAGCAAATGACCCACAGGAAAAGAGCCGTGATCTTGCATGGGCAGGCTCTTTTATATTGACCAGTTTGGTTTTGACCATAAACTTGGCGGGTAGATTTTTATCAAATACGAAAAAAGGAAAATAGTAATGTCTATCGTTATGAAAATCGAAGATTTTAGCTTCACTTATGCAAATGCACCGAGTAGGGCTTTGAAAAATATTAATATGAATATCAAAAAAAACTATATAACTGCGCTTATAGGCCCAAGCGGCTGCGGCAAGTCAACGCTTTTGAGGTCATTAAATAGGATACACGACCTTTATCCAGGAAACAAATATGAAGGCAGGTTGTCGTTGTTAAATGAACAAACAAAAACCATGGAAAATATTTTAGATATTAAAAAAGAGAATGATTTTATCTCTCTTAGGCAAAAAGTTGGTATGATATTCCAAAAACCAACCCCGTTTCCTATGAGTATATTCGATAATGTAGCATATGGACTTAGAATTGCAGGCATTAAAAGCAAATCCGATCTTGAAGGAAGAGTAGAAGCTGCGCTTAAAGGCAGTGCGCTTTTTGATGAAGTTAAAGACAGGATGAAAGATAGCGCAATGGGACTTAGCGGCGGACAGCAGCAAAGACTCTGCATAGCAAGGGCGGTTGCGTTGAAGCCTGAAATTCTATTGTTTGATGAGCCTACAAGTGCACTTGATCCAATTTCAACTGCGGCAATAGAAGAGCTTATATTGGAACTTAAAAAAGATATAAGTATCGTAATTGTTACGCATAATATGCAGCAAGCCAGCCGCATTAGCGATTATACTGCATTCATGTATCTTGGCGATTTGATAGAATTTGGAGATACTGAACAGATATTTTTAAATCCTAAAATAAAACAGACAGAAGATTATATCACAGGGAGGTTTGGTTGATATGTTGACAAAATACGAAGACAAATTAAATAGCATCAATAAAATGATGATGATAATAGGCAATAAGATCGTAAATGCAAACGAGGTCATACTTGACGGTTTGCAAAAAGGCGATTATTCGCACTTCAAAGAAGCCAAAGACACTCTTGTCGGCATCAAGGATGAGGTGCGCAATATAGATCAAGAGATCATTGTAACATTGGCGCTATTTGGTCCTGAAGCAAAAGATCTCAAAAATGTTATTTCATATCTAAAAATGACCAATGAGTATGTCAGAGCCGCATCAAATACCAAAAGTTTTCTTAAAAATTTTCCGATCAAAACAGACGGAGAGTTGCATCTAGGCGGTATCATTCAAAATATTATTTTGTTGCAAAAAGCAAATGTCGCGGCATTAAAATATGCTATTTCTATACTTTCAATCGAAGATAAAGATGCTATACAAGATCTATGTATCAAAGCAAATATGGAAGAGAGTAAAACCGATGATATATACTCGCTTGTAGAAAAGGATCTTTTTGTTGAAATGCTCAATGCAAAAGAACTTTCTCAAGAATATTTCCAAGCACTTTCACTAATCAGAAAAATTGAAAAAACCGCAGATCGTGCGGCATGCATGGCAAATTTACAATACGACAGTTGTCACGCCGATTAATCTTATCATAGAGAGGTTTACGATGAAAAAGAACAGATCAAACGAAATCGAAATTGTTGTCATTGATGATGAGCAAGATGTGCTTGAACTCATCGAGTATATCTTAACAAAAGAAGGGTATAAAGCTACAGGTTTTTTGTCCACAGATTATGTAGAGCAATTTTTAGAAGAAGAAAATCCGGCATTTCTCATAGTTGACAGAAATCTTCCCGGGATGGAGGGAAGTCAATTTGTGTCTCATTTGCGTTCGAAGGGTTATGAGCTGCCGGTTATTTTTTTGACAGCAAAGGATGGAGACAAGGATATCTTGGATGGCTTTGAAGCCGGAGGCGATGATTATATGACCAAGCCTTTTAAACCGCAGGAATTAATTGCTCGCATTAAAGCGCTGCTTAAACGAAGCGGAATTATCCAATATAATAAATTGCGCTATAGGGATATGGTTCTTGATTGTCAAAAACAAGAATTAAATGTTGATAATTCTCAAGTTTCATTGACAAATTTAGAGTTTAAATTGTTGACAACATTTATTAAAAATTCTCATCAAACACTCAGCAGAGATTTTTTACGAGATGAAGTTTGGGAAGATGATGGCAGTTTTAATGATAAGACTATAAATGTAGCACTCAATCGTCTCAAGAAAAAAATAGATCCATTGGATAGAAAGCATTACTTTACTCCCGTATGGGGGGTAGGATATAAACTTTCATAGACATTGTTATCAAAATGTTTCTTTTCTGATTTATGATATGGTATATCTCAAACAGGGAATACTATGCAAATACAGATAGAAAATTACATGCTTCATCATTATCCGAAGCTCTCGATCGTTCCGGAAAAATTACAGAAATTATTATTTAGTTCTTTAAGAGCTTTTTTTCATGAAAAACAGATCAATACATTTATTGAAGCCAATACAAATAAAGAAGTTTTTGGATTTATTGAGGCAATATTGGATCATTTTAATGTAAATATAGGCCTTCGCAAACAAGAACTTGACCATATTCCTCCATTTGGCAAAGTAGTGATCATTGCAAATCATCCTCTTGGTGCATTGGATGCATTGGCTCTTATTTATTTACTCAAAGATATACGTAAAGATATCAAAATAGTGGCAAATTCATTTTTAAATCAATTCGATCAACTAAAAGATATCTTAATACCAGTTGACAATATACACAACAAAACAGACAAAAATTCACTCAAAAAGATCTACGATGCATTAGACGAAGGGCAAGCAGTTATTATATTTCCATCAGGTGAAGTGAGCCGTGCAAGAGTTGATGGGATCAAAGATACTGCATGGAAAAGCGGTTTTTTAAAGATCGCTTTAAAAACAAGAGCCCCGATATTGCCGATATATATCAAGGCAAAAAATTCTAAAACTTTTTATATGCTCTCATGGCTCAATCGTTCTTTTGCAACCGCGACTTTGCCGCATGAAATGTTTAAATCATATAAGAAAACTATCGATTTTAAGATAGGAAAATCAATATCTTATGAATCTTATAATTTAAGCGGCCTATCTTCAAAACAGAGCGTAAAATTGCTTCGTAAACATTTTTATCGCATAGCAAAAGACGGTAGAGAGATTTTTCTTACTCAAAACATTATAGCAACTCCAGAAGCAAGAGCAGAGTTGAAAAAAGCTTTAAAGAATGCCACTATGCTGGGTAAGACCTTTGATGATAAACATATACTGCTTTATTCTAGTAATATAGAAGATTGTGTATTAAATGAGATAGGGAGGCTAAGAGAGCTTAGCTTTCGTTTTGTTGGCGAGGGAAGCGGCAAAAAAAGAGATATAGACGGTTTCGATATGTATTATAAACATTTGATAGTATGGGATGATGAAGCCCTTGAGATAGCAGGAGCATACAGGATAGGTGTCGGGAAAGATATCTTGGATATTTACGGTACGAAAGGATTGTATACTTCCAAACTTTTTGATTTTGATGATAAATTTGATTCCTATATCTCTCAAGGTATTGAACTTGGGCGCAGTTTTGTGCAGCCTAAATATTGGAATAGCAGGGCACTTGATTATCTTTGGCAAGGAATAGGATCATTTATAAAAATGCAGCCCCAAATTCGTTATCTTTTTGGCGCCGTAAGTTTGAGCGACACATTCAGTAGTGAGGCAAAAGGTATGATGATAGAGTTTTATAGACATTATTTTGGTACCAATGAATCGTTGGTTAAACATAAATATCCCTATAAAATATCACTCGAGACAAGCAAGAGATGTAAAGACATCTTTGTTTATAATGATTATAAAAAAGATCTGCAAATGCTCAAAGAAAAGTTGGGAATGATGGGTTATGCTATACCTACACTTTACAAGCAATATAGTGAAATATGCGAAGATGGCGGTGTAAAGTTTTTTGATTTTGGATATGATAAAGATTTTGGCAATTGTGTAGATGGCTTTATAGTGACAGATTTATCATTGCTAAAGGAGAGCAAACGTAAAAGATATGTCGGTTAGAGGTTAATGAAAGCAAATGATATTTTTTTTCTTGTATAATACTATGTATGCAAAAAGAAAAGATAGAAATTCTTATTATCGAAGATGAAGAGGATATATTAGAGCTTGTAGAGTATTTGCTCAATAAAGAAGGCTATAAGACTACAGGTTTTTTGTCAACCGAACGCGTAATACAATTTTTGGACGAGGAGAGCCCGTCATTGTTGATCGTAGATCGCAATCTTCCCAATATAGAAGGCAGTCGGTTCGTATCTGGGATAAGGGAACAAGGATATACAATTCCAGTGATATTTTTGACCGCTAAAGACACTCAAAGTGATATAGAAGATGGATTTGAAAGTGGCGGCGATGATTATATCACAAAACCATTTCATCCAAAAGAGTTTATCCTTAGAGTAAATGCTCTTCTAAAAAGAAGCGGTGCATTGACATCGGGCGATATTGTCAAATATAAAGAGATCATTTTAAATTGTAGAAAAAAAACAGTTTCTATCGGCAATAATGACATTGCTTTAACGCAATTTGAAAGCGATCTGCTCTCTTATTTGATACAAAATGCAGGTCAAAATATAGACAGAGAAGTTTTGCACAATGCATTGTGGCAGGATAAAACAGAAAATAGTAATTATAATGCTATGAACGTTGCAATTAACCGTCTTAAAAAAAAGATAGACCCGGAAGGCAAACTAGGATATTTTCATGCCGTATGGGGCGTTGGATATAAATTTGAATAGGAGTGATATGTGGAATTCAATGAATTTTTAGAACAATTTAATAAAAATGAGGCATACAGAAAAGACGTATATAAAAAATACTCATATGCGGTACAAGAAGATTCATTGGAACCTTTGCAAGTTGAGCTTATTAAATTACAAGATCATCTAGAAAAACATCAAAAAAAAATGATCGTTCTTATAGAAGGAAGAGATGCGTCAGGCAAAGGCGGAGCAATTCGTAGAATCACTAGATATATGAATGAAAAGCATTATCGAGTAGTCGCTCTTGGCAAGCCTTCTGATGTACAAAAAACACAATGGTATTTTCAAAGATATGTAGAACAATTTCCGCACGGAGGAGAGATGGTGCTTTTTGATAGAAGCTGGTATAACCGTGCAATGGTTGAGCCTGTTTTTGGATTTTGTACCAAAGAACAGTATAAAACTTTCATAAAAAGTGTTCCGCAATTTGAAGCTGACCTGGTGGATCATGGGTTTTATTTCGTAAAGATATATTTCTCAGTCACCAAAGAAGAACAGCATGCTAGATTTTTAGAAAGAGAGCACAATCCTTTAAAACAGTGGAAATTAAGTGAAATAGATGTGCAGATGCAAGAAAAATGGGATGAATTCACTTTGATGAAATATGAAATGCTTAAACGTACACATACTATCAAAACCCCTTGGACCGTTATACGCAGTGTGGATAAATTTAAAGCTAGATTGAATGCCATTAAAACAATATTAAATCATGTGCCTTACGAAGGGCGAAATAGTGAACTTGATTTTAGTGTGGATCCGGAAATAGTACACAATGGACACAGAGAAATAGAAATAATGGAAGCTGATCTGCGCAGTCAAGGTAAATTTATAGGATAAAATCCGCCCCACAAAGAGTACTGTAGGACGGACCAAAACAAGGAAGGAGTAAAAAGACTTGTATGCAGTACTCTTGCAACAATGTAAGTATAACTCTAAATGGTAAATCAATATACAATAAAATAAAGAAAATAGTTAATGTATGATAAACAATATTTATGTGGTATAGATGAATCAGGGAGAGGACCGTTGGCTGGGCCTCTTGTGATTGCCGGAGTGGTACTGTACGGAATGATCAAAGGCGTCATGGATTCCAAGAAGCTTTCGGAAAAAAAAAGAGAAGAAATTTATATTCAAATTATTCAAAATTCAAGATATCATATAGTTATCTTTGATGCAAGGCAGGTTGATGATATGGGCATATCCGAATGTTTGAGACAAGGACTTTTGGAGATTATGCATCATTTGCCGGGGCATGATTATCTTTTTGACGGAAATTGTACATTTGGCGTGCAAAATATAGAAACTATGATAAAAGCAGATGAAAAAATCTTCGAAGTAAGTGCTGCTAGCATATTAGCCAAAGTTACAAGAGATAGAATCATGATAGAGTTGGCTGCGCTGTATCCGCAATATGGATTTGACAACCACAAGGGATATGGCACAAAAGCACATATAGATGCCATAATCAAACATGGCAGATGCGAAGTGCATCGTAAGAGCTTTAATGTTAAAGGAATTGACTAAATTGTCATTTTTTAATTTTTCTGATAAAAAATCAAAATAAAAATTTTAAAATAGTATAAAGATTTTTATTTTTTGTAAATTTTTTCTATATGCTCCATGCGACTGCCCATATTGAGCAATATCATATCCGCAAGCACCAATGCCATCATAGCTTCACACACTATACTTCCTCTGATGGCAACACATGGGTCGTGTCTGCCTTTGAGCGAACACAGAGTCTCGCTTCCGTCTTTAGTGATAGTGTGCTGTTCTTGAAATATTGACGGTGTTGGCTTGAAGTGTGTAGTTACCGTTATATCATCACCATTACTAATTCCGCCCAAAATACCTCCGGCTTTGTTGCTCTCAAAGCCACTTGAGCTTATAGGATCATTGTTTTGTGAGCCTTTAAGGGTTGCACTTTTTGCCCCCTCACCGATTTCTACGGCTTTGGCTGCATTGATGCCCATCATTGCTTCAGCTAATGCACCGTCTAATTTATGGTACATCGGTTCTCCTAAGCCTACTGGAACACCCGTAGCAATAGTAAGTACGCTACCCCCTATAGAGTCATGTTCGTCTCTGGCTAATGTCACAGCTTCTATTTGCTTTTCTTCATAATTTTTATCAAGCGCATGTATGGGGCTTGATTTGGCATATTCAAAATCATCTATGATGCCTTTTATATTACCGATAGCTTTTATGCCGCTTTGGATACTTATACCGATCGTACTAAGCATTAATTTTGCTATTGCGCCGGCTGCTACTCTAGCAGCAGTCTCTCTAGCACTGCTTCGTCCGCCGCCTCTGTAATCTCTGATGCCGTATTTGTTCCAATAAGTAAAATCGGCATGCCCTGGGCGAAAAAGATCTTTTACAGAGTCATAATCTTTGCTTTTTTGATCTTCATTGTATATGATCATCGCAATTGGAGTGCCTGTGCTTTTACCTTCAAAAACTCCTGATAATATGGATACTTTATCGCTTTCTTTGCGTTTGGTCTCTAGGTTGCTCTTGCCCGGTTTTCTACGGTCCAATTCACTCTGGATAAGCAGTTCATCAATTGCTAATCCGGCCGGAACCCCATCTACTATACAGCCCAAAGCCACACCATGAGACTCTCCAAAAGTGGTCATTGTGAATTTTTTGCCAAAAGTATTCATATCATTTGCCTTGTAGTAATATATCCAAAGCACTCTTGGCAGCTTTTTGCTGAGCCTCTTTTTTGCTTTTTCCTTGTGCTGTTGCTATCTCTTTGCCATTTAAAGTAAGAGATATCTCAAACTCTTTTTTATGATCAGGCCCAAATGCACGTACAAGCTCATAATCAGGAGTTACGCCATATTTGGCTTGAGTCAACTCTTGAAGAGCTGTTTTGTAATCTTTTGAGAGAGTTTGCAGATCAATGGTTGGATAACATTTTTCCAATAACTCTATAACTATTTTTCTAGCTGTTTCAAGCCCGCCTTCTATATAGATAGCACCGATTATGGCTTCAAATGCATTGGACAACAAAGAAGGCTTAGTTCTTCCTTCATTGTTTTCTTCAGCAAGAGACAGATAGATATATTTTCCTAAATTTAATATTTTTGCCAAAAGCGCAAATCCGCTTTCATTGACAAGTGATGCTCTTATTTTTGACAGTGTTCCTTCGTCTGAATCTTTGAATTTGTTATATAGATATTCGCCTACGATGAGGTCAAGTACCGCGTCTCCCAAAAACTCAAGCCGCTCATTATTATAAGGCTTTTTAAAACTTCTATGGGTTAAAGCCTCAATAATCAATTGCTTGTCATTAAAAACATACCCCAGTTGGCGTTCTAATTGACTATAGTTATCCATTATTACTCCTTAATTTGGCTTTTATTATAGCATATTATGGGTTATAGTGTCCCTTTCTAGCATTGTAGTATTTTGATATACTTGTGCCAAAATCATCTTTATAGTCTTTATGCTCTATTGCGTATTTTTCTGCACTGCCTACACCGCCAAAATGCGATGCTATCAGCATAGATTTAGCAAATGACGGATCATCTAGATTAAAACCTTTTTGCAAAAGCCTTTTGGTATTTATTCTAAGCATGGTATCCATTGCCTTGTCTTGAAGTTCAACACTGTTTAAAAAGGCTTGTTTGCCGCCTTCAATATTCCAATTATTTGGATCATCTAGGAATTTAGTTAAATTATATCCATCTCTCCACATGACTTTTGCTGCTCTGGTTTTGGTCTTTTTAATATAGGTTAAAGCCCTGTAGTTTTCTAATTTCAAAAATCCTATGTCAACCAAGCTCATGGCACCAAATTGATATTTGCCCAAAAAACCGTTACGATTAACTACGGTATGTTTGTTTGATGATTCCATAATAGAAATTATACTTTTGACTTCACTGTAAACACTTTCATTTGCGCTAGCCAATGCTGCACTAAAGATCAATATGTATAAAAATCTCATGTCAATGCCTATTGTACTAATTCTATTTTGGCATAAAATACACCCTTGCTGACTACGCCGATCTCTTTTGCAGCCGCGTGAGAAATATCAAGGACCCTGTGTTTTACAAATGGGCCTCTGTCAGTTACTTTGACAATTACACTTTTGTCTGTTTTGAGCTCTGTGACCCTAAGAAGGGTACCGAAAGGAAGGGTTTTGTGCGCAGCAGTTTTTTGTGTACTGTCAAATCTCTCTCCGCTGGCAGTACGGCTGCCGTTAAATTTTGAACCGTACCAGCTGCATTTACCCGTAGCAATTTGTTTGTATTGTTTTGATCCATTATTGTCAATATTTGTTGCATTAACATCACTTGGCATAGCTAATGCGTTTGTTATTGTTAAGCATATTGACAATATTGTCAAATTAAATTTTGCTTTCATGATCATTCCTTAAATTTCATAGCTTCTGCTTTTGCCATTTGGTCACAAAGTTCATTTTCAATATGTCCGTTATGCCCTCGTACCCATTGAGCGTTAATTGTATGCGGAGCAGAAGCATCTATGTACATTTTCCACAAATCGACATTTTTTACTTTGGCAAAATTTTTGGATATCCAGCCTTTTAGCCATTTGTTAATGGCATTGACAACATAACTGCTATCGGAAATTATAATTACATTACAAGGTTCTTTAAGAAGTTTGAGCCCTTCGATAACCCCCATAAGTTCCATTCGATTGTTTGTAGTATGTGCTTCACCGCCACTGAAATGTTTACGGTGTCCTTGAAACTCGAGTATCCCGCCGTAACCTCCAGGTCCTGGATTGCCTAGGCTTGAACCGTCAGAATAGAGGGTTATCGTTTTGCGTTGTTGATTTTGCAATTTGTTCCTCCACTTTTATTGAGTTGATAGCTTTACAATTTGGACATCTTTTGAAGCTAACAGGAAATGTATGCCTGCAATTATTGCAAATATATGAAAAATATAATTCGCCTTTATCATACCCATATTGTTTGGCAATAGCTAGCATATCAAGACTAAATATGCCGCAAGTTTGCGATAAAGTATCCTCAATGCCTTTGATATAATATAATACTTTTAGAGATTCATAGGTATTTATAATATTCATATCCAGCTTTTCGTTATCCAAGAACCACAATATATCCAAAATATCTTCTATTCGATCTTCGTCAAAAATATTCCAGGCCCTTGTGTGGTCATTGCGGAAGATCTGTTCCATTATGGGACGATAAAGCGATGGGTAAAGTTTGTATAATTCGACTAATTTATCGCTCTTATCTTGTTTGGATATTTTTTTATCGGCTGTAAGCGTCTCTAATTCCAAAAAAGCTTCTAGGCTAGTTGTATCTTCACCTATAGTTTTAAGAGGCAATAAAGTCTCTTTCGCTTTATCAAAATCATGCATTAGTTCATATATTATTTCTAATGAATACAGAACATTAGGATTTCTCGGTGTTTTTGATAATATATCCAGATAAATAGTTTTTGCTCTTTCTAAAAATCCGGCATGAAAGTAGGTGTTGCCCAAATGCTCCATAAGTTCAAGCTGTGGTAACTCTTCGTTTATGTTTTTGATAAGATAGAGATATGTCTCTATAGCTTTTTGATACTCCCCATTGTGTTCGAACGCTTTAGCCAATGTTGATAACGGAGTAAGCATATGCTCTTCGTATATTAAATCTTTCGTATTTATATAGCATTCACTGCTTTCAAATTTTTCTAAAAAATTCAATAATGAATTATGTTCTTTTTGTTTTGAATATACTTCCCAAATATAAACCGTTACAGCAATGATAAAACCTAAACCTACTATCAACAGGATACTAAATAGCGGATCATTGTATTTTGGTAAAATATGTTCCATTTTGGCTATACCTTTTTTGGTTGTATCTGCTAAGATTATACCAAATTTGCTATAATGACGAGATGATAGATACAGCTTCGATTGAAACACTCAAAAATACCATTGATATTGTTGATGTGATAGGCAACTATATAGAGCTAAAAAAAGCAGGGGCAAATTACAAGGCTTGCTGCCCGTTTCATGGTGAAAAGACAGCATCTTTTGTAGTCAGCCCCGGTAAGCAGATATACCATTGCTTTGGTTGCGGGGTAGGCGGAGACAGCATCAAATTTGTGATGGAGCTAGAAAAACTTACATATCCTGAGGCGGTAGAAAAGTTAGCCTCTATGTTCAACGTCTCTCTTAGATATAGTGAAGGCAAGGGCGACTACAGTGAAGCAAAAAGAGTCCTTGAAGCTATGCAGACATGGTATGCTAAAAATTTAAGCCACGCAAACAGTGCTTTATCGTATCTTCATGATCGAGGGATAAATCAAAATTCCATAGAGACATTTGGTATCGGTTTTGTGCCATCCGGAAATGAAGTAATGAATTTTTTGCATTCTACTCTCATTCCTCTTGGGACTGCCGAAGAAGCCGGCATCATAGCTGCCGGCGAAGATGGAAAGTATGCCAGACTGGTTGATAGGATCACATTTCCTATATACTCTCCAAGCGGCGGGTTGGTAGGATTCGGCGGACGAACTATATCAAACCATCCTGCCAAATATATCAATTCTCCACAAACGAAATTGTTTAATAAATCCCGTTTATTGTATGGTTATCATCAGGCAAAAGAGCATATTTATGCGTCAAGAAAAATCATCATTTGCGAAGGCTATCTGGATGTAATCATGCTTCATCAAGGAGGGTTCAAAGAAGCAGTAGCCACACTCGGTACGGCACTTACGAGTGAGCATTTACCGCTATTACGGAAGGGTGATCCGAAGATCATATTGGCATATGACGGGGATAAGGCTGGAATCGCTGCTGCACTAAAAGCCGCCCAAATGCTCTCCCTTGCCGGATTTGACGGAGGTGTAGTACTTTTTCCAAATGGGCAGGATCCTGCTGATTTGATAGCAAAAGGTGAAGCAGAATTAGTAGCAAAATTGTTTAGAGAATATAAGCCGTTAATTGAGTTTGTCATAGAGAAACTCAGCAGCGGATACGACCTATCCAATCCAAAAGAAAAAGAGAGCGCATTTGGAGCGATTCGTTCATATTTAGCAGGCCTTAGCGACATTTTGCAAGAATCTTATATATCATTTGCAGCATCGACTCTTGGTGTTTCTACTGCACTGTTTGGCAAAGGTAAAAATACCCAAAAATTTACACCGACTGTCTCCAAGCAAACCAAATATGATATAGAGCAGCTCAGCTTGCTAAAAACTCTATTGGAGTATCCTAGGATGATAGATGATGTTTTGGATATTGTTCATCCGGCAATGTTTGGAGTATATGAAGAATATTTTCAAGCTATTATCACAGGAGATAGCGAGCATCAACTTGTACGTCAGCTCGCACTCAATGAACATGCCAAAGTGATGAGTGAGGCTGATTTGCAAAAAGCTTTGCGAAATTTTCTAATCAAATATTATGAAGACAAACTAAAAAATATAACAGCAGATACTACAATATCATTTGGGAGAAAAGCACTTCTAATTAGAGCAATAAAAACAGAGATCATACCAAAGTTAGAAAGAGGAGAGATGGTAGACCATGAGAGCATTGGCATTATTTAGTGGAGGTTTAGATAGCATGTTAGCGGCAAAGACGGTCGCTGATATGGGCATAGAGGTTATTGCCTTGCACATCAAGATAGGTTTTGGCGGCAAAAAGGATGTAGATGATATCCTAAGGCAAAGAGCAATGATGGCTGGGGCTTCATTTCGTGCAATAGATGTAAGAGAAGAGTATATTCAAAAGATTTTGTTTAATCCCATACATGGATATGGTAAAAATTTCAATCCTTGTATAGATTGTCATGGATATATGTTTCGTATCGCTAAGGAGCTTATGGATGAGCTTGGTGCATCTTTTATTGTTACCGGTGAAGTGCTTGGACAGCGTCCTATGAGTCAGCGAAGCGATGCTATGAAACTTGTAAGCCGTTTGGCAAACGATACGGATGAAAAGCTTATACTCAGGCCGCTCTCTGCCAAGCTTATGGATCCCACTACACCTGAAATAAAAGGATGGGTAGATAGAGAAAAACTGCTTGATATATCAGGTAGAAGCAGAGACAGACAGATAGCCATAGCTGCTGAGCATGGGTGGGAAGAGTATGAAAGTCCCGGCGGTGGATGCTTGCTAACTGATATCCATTACAGCGAGCGCATCAGGGAGCATATTTCGCATGATAGTTTTGATGTGGAGGATATTGAGATACTTAAATTCGGACGGCATTTCAGGCTTCCGGATGGGGCTAAACTGATAGTCGGGAGAGATGAAGCAGATAATGAAGCCCTCAAAGGGATCAATAGCAGCAAATATATCCCATTTACACTGCCTGTGATTGGACCGTTCTCTCTCATTGGTGCATCTGCCTCTTTTTCTGATAAGGAATTAGCGGCACGAATAGCCATAACTTATGCCAAAAGCAACAAAGATGAATTATACGATGTAACTATCGGTGATGAGGTTTACTCTGTTGCACCATTTGCTTCCAAAGAAGATGCACATCGTTATTTTTTCAATGCCTAAGCTTATTTTAGGTTTTGATAGTATAAAATTTCAATTCCTAAGCAGAGGGGCATTAGCTCAGCTGGGAGAGCGCTTCGCTGGCAGCGAAGAGGTCAGCGGTTCGATCCCGCTATGCTCCACCATTCTACAATCTAACACAATCCAATAAACATCATTTAAACCCCTAAAATATGAGCTTTAAAACTTTTTAATAGTCTAACGCGATTTGATACAATTTAATAAAATCCACGATTTTAAAGCAACTTAATATATTTTTTTTAGTTATTATTTAAGCCGTTTACCTTCGTTAAATATATATTGGGTACACTTGTAAAAAATAAATAATAAATAGGCAATAGCATGAAAAGTTGGTTTTCTAAATTAAATAAATGGGTAAAAAGAGTTATTTGGTTATTGCTCTTAGCATCTATAGGCTTAGTGATTAAATATTTATTTTTTCCTGCAAAAGAAGAAAGCACAAATGTAACTGCTGCTGTGACTAAAATGGATTTAGAAGATACTGTATTGGCTACGGGCGTAACAAATGCATATAAACAAGTAAATGTTGGTGCGCAAGTATCGGGACAGATCGAATCTCTAAATGCCCAGATAGGCCAAAACGTCAAAAAAGGAGACGTTTTGGCTCTTATTGATGCACAGACTCAAAGAAACAATTTACAAAGCGCAGAAGCAGAACTAGTAAGCAATGAAGCTGCCTTGGTTAGCCATGAAGCCACACTTCAAAAAGCCAAGTTAGAATTTGATCGTCAAGCCATGATGATAAAGAGCGGAGCCACATCTAAAGCAGAATATGATAATGCTAAAGCTTCATTAGCCCTAGCAAAGGCAAACATAGCTACAGCTAAAGCTAATATCAAACGCTCCAAGCTGACTATAGAAACTGCAAAAGTTTCATTGGGATATACCAAGGTCTTAGCTCCAATGGATGGAGTGGTGGTGTCTGTTGCAGTAGAAGAGGGACAAACGGTCAATGCCAATCAAACCACTCCTACCATACTTGTTCTTGCCCAATTAGATAAAATGACTATTAAAGCAGAGATTTCCGAAGGCGATGTATTTAGGTTAAAAGAAGGAATGGAAGTTGATTTTACTATTTTAGGCGATAGTTCACATCATTACAAGACTAAACTTCGTTCAGTAGATCCTGCCCCCACTGCCTTAGTAGACAACAGCAATATAGATGTCAATACTTTAACTGATGCTATATATTATTACGGCATGATGGATGTTGACAACAATGACAGAAGGCTCAAAATAGGAATGACAACCCAAATGACAATTTTTGTAAATAAAGTTAACAATGTATTAGCTATTCCATCTGCAGCCCTTGGAGCCAAAAATAAAAAAGGCGAATATGAAGTAAGAGTATTAAGCAAAGACAACAAAATAGACCAAAGATGGGTACGTATAGGAGTAAATAACAATATTAATGCAGAAGTAATCTCAGGATTAAAAGAGAATGAACAAGTCATAGTATCTCAAGGCACATCCACAATAAGCACTGCAACACAGGCTAGAGCACAAGCTAGAATGAGTAGAATGGGAGCCCATTAAAGATGCCGCCTATTTTGGAAGTCAAAAACCTTTATCGCAAATTTCCTTCGGGTGATGATGAAGTAACTATACTAAAGGATATCAATCTTACTATTGAAGCCGGTGAACTGGTTGCCATAATGGGACAGTCTGGTTCAGGAAAAACAACTTTGATGAATATATTAGGATGCTTAGATCGTCCTAGCAGCGGAAGCTATAAAGTACATGGCAGATCTACAGACGAGATGGATCCAGATGAGCTCTCAAGGCTTCGCAGAGAACATTTTGGATTTATATTTCAGCGTTACCATTTGCTAAATGATTTGGATGCCTTAGGCAATGTAGAAGTACCTAGTATATATGCCAATTATACACTTGAAGAGAGAGTCCAAAGAGCCGGCAAGCTTCTTACTAGATTAGGACTTGGCGAGAGGATGCATCACAGGCCAAATCAGCTCTCTGGCGGACAACAGCAAAGAGTAAGTATAGCCAGAGCACTTATGAACGGTGGAGAAATAATTCTTGCTGATGAGCCTACAGGAGCCTTGGATAGCCGCAGCGGCCAAGAAGTCATAGAGATACTTCAAGAGCTTCATGCTGACGGCCATACCATAATCATAGTAACACATGATATAAATATAGCCAATACGGCCCATAGGATCATAGAGATAAAAGACGGAGAGATCATTTCAGATAAACGTATTATAAAAGAAGAATTGCAAGAAAAAGTTATATCCAAAAACGAAATCGCCAGCAAACATCCTTGGCAAGGAGCAATAGACAGATTTAGTGAGGCTTTCACGATGGCTTTTAAATCAATGCTTGCTCACCGTATGCGTACATTTTTAACAATGCTTGGTATCATTATAGGTATAGCATCAGTGGTATCTGTTATAGCCTTGGGAGAGGGTTCACGCCAAAAGATTCTAAAAGATATAAGCAATATGGGCACAAATACCATAAATATCTATCCAGGTAAGGGTTTTGGCGACCGCGATGCCAGAAAGATACATACACTCACAGTAGCAGATGCAGAAGTTTTAAAAAAACAAGATTTTATAGATAGTGTTACTCCAAGTGTCAACGATAGTGTTACCGTAAGATATAGAAATATCTCTGTTGATGCCCAGATTAAAGGGGTAGGAGAAGATTTTTTCCAAGTAAGAGGTATAGAGATAGATAGGGGCATGATGTTTGACAACAAGCTTGTCGGAGAATATGCTCAAGTGGCCGTCATAGACCCGAATGCACAAAAAGAGTTATTTGGACAAGATGTCAATCCTGTAGGCCAAACTATTATGCTTGGAAGTGTACCTGTACGTATCATAGGACTTAGTAAAAAATTATCTAGTGCATTTATGGGAGCTGATAGTATAAATATTTGGGTGCCATATACTACGGTAATGAGCAGGATGATAGGGCAATCGCATCTTAATAGTATAACCGTAAGGGTATCTGATGATGTCACAAGTACGGCCGCAGAAGAGGGTATCGGTAAAATTTTAGAACAACGTCACAGAACAAAAGATTTTTATATGGCAAATCTAGATAGCATCCGCCAAACCATAGAGAGTACCACAGCAACGATGAGGTTGCTTATCTCTATGATCGCTGCGATTGCGCTTGTGGTTGGAGGTATAGGAGTAATGAATATTATGCTGGTATCTGTAACCGAACGTACAAGTGAGATCGGTGTTCGTATGGCAGTCGGAGCTAGGCAGAGTGATATTATGCAGCAATTTTTAATAGAATCGGTCGTGGTTTGTCTTTTTGGCGGAGTGCTTGGAATTGGGTTGGCACTTTTGATAGGAGAGATATTCGGGCAAATGAGCAGCATGTTTAGTATGATCTTTTCAATAGGTTCCATTATTTTTGCGTTTATTTGTTCCACTTTGATAGGTGTAATTTTCGGTTTTATACCAGCCAAGAATGCAGCTAAACTAGACCCGGTAGTGGCACTTAGCAGAGAATAGGAGCTGATATGAATATTTATATATATAAAAAACCGTTACATTATACGATAGCGTCTACAAGTATGGTATTTTTTCTGCTGAGTGGTTGTGCATCAAAAAATATCAATATCCCAAAAAACACTTCCATTATAAATATCCAAAATGATAAAAAATGGTGGGAGAGTTTTGGTCAAAAAGATCTAAATCTTTTAGTAGAACAGGCTTTAAATCAAAATACTTCGCTTATTATAGCCAGTTACAAACTCGAACAAGCCAAATTAAATGTAGATCTTGCTGCAAATAATATGCTTCCAATCTTTTCAGGCTCACTCCAAGCTTCAAGCTCAAGGCCTTTAGACAAAAGCAGTGCTTCAACAATAAATGCAGGAGCAAATCTGGCAGTAGGGTATGAACTGGATCTCAGAGGTAAATTATCTGCAACTAAAAATATCAAAGAACTTGAAGCTTTAGCTACAGAACAAGATCTGCAAGCAAGCAAACTTTTTATAGAAGGTGAAGTGACTAAATTATATTGGCAATTGGCATATTTGAGCGAAAATATATATCTCGCCAAACAAAATATAAATTCTTCTACAAAAATAGTCGACCTGATCCGTACAAGATACAAAGCCGGAGCAGCATCAAAACTTGATCTGCTAATGGCAGAACGCTCACTAGCCAGCCAAAAAGCATCTTATGAAAAGATGTTCCAATCCCGCACTGAGGCGATGCATGCTCTAGCGATAATTTTGGATATTGAGCCGGCAAAATATACAGACAAAATACCACAAAGATTTGCGCTAGAAGAATTGTCTAATATCCCTGCTAATATACCAGCAGATACTTTATCCAACAGGCCTGACATTTATGCAGCCCAGATGCGTTTGCAAGAAGCCGGATTGGGTATAGATGTAGCTAAATCCAGCTTTTACCCGTCTTTCAATTTAACGGGCAGTATAGGCACAAGCTCAAATGCTTTAGCGGAGATGCTTCGTAATCCTGTAGGTGTTTTGGGATTAAATATAATATTGCCTTTTTTAAATTGGAATGAAAACAGCATAAATCTCAAAATCTCAAAAGTAGCATATGAACAAGCAAAAGTTGAATTTCGTCAAAAGCTTTACAATGCTTTGAAAGAGGTTGAAGATGCACTATCTGCAAATGAACGATATGCATTAGAAGGCGTAGAATTAAAGCAAGCGTATTTGCAAGCACAAGAGGCACAGAAACTTTACGAGATAAGGTATCGAGCAGGAGCTTCCAGTCTAAAAGATTGGTTAGATGCCGAAGAAACTGCCAGAAATGCACAGTTGTCATATGTTGACAATCTATATAGACAATATATCAATAGAGTTAGTCTTTATTTGGCTCTTGGCGGATGATGTATCAATAATAATGTTTCTAGCTTGAATTGCTAGAAACATTGAACAAAAGGGAGTAATTGAATTATTTATTAAAATGATGTGCTTATGGCACCAACAATGTGGTCTTCATCATCATATCCAGATAAGCTGTCCGCATTAAAATCAGTATATGCCAAACTGATTGTAAATTTTCCTATCGGATATGACAGTTTTACGCTGTAGTTGCTGCCAATATCTTCATAATCTCCATAAGTTGCTCCTAATGATATTTCATAAGGAAGAGCATAGCTTGCACCCAGTTCATAGTAGTCTAATTTTTTAACACCAGATGGGGCATCTGCTCCAAAATAATATTTTCCCGACAATCCAATATCTCCGATGCTTTTACTTAGGCCAGCATATACCTCTCCAAAATTAAGTGCTGAAGAGTTATGCGGGTATGCATATTCTATATATCCTAGATCATACCCGATTCCCGCTATCTCGCCTTTGTATCCACCGTAAAGATCAAGCTCCATTGATTCATCCAAAACTGAACCAAATTCTACATTCGATCCCCATACCCCAGCATAAAAACCTTTATACCCAAGATCAATCCCTCCTTGGATTGCCGGCGAATTATCTGTTTGACTAATGCCTCTCCATACATAATTGCTAGTCAACGCCATATTGGTCGAATACGTAAAATCAGAAGCAGGTGTGCTAACTGCTTCTGCTGCAGATATGTCACCGTCTGCATATAAAGCACTGCTTATTGCCATGATAGCTATTAAACTTAGTTTTTTTACTTTCATCTCGTTCTCCTAATTAATGTGATGTAACAAAGTATAACAGCATATTGAACATAAAATAACAATAAATATGATTAAATTTTAGGCAGTAAAATAAAGCTTGAGATATTATAAAATCATACCAAATTTATTTTGGCATGATCAAGAAAGGAGTATATAACGTGACATCCCAAAGGATGTCAAAGTGTTATTTAACGATAGGTTGAGGAGTTTTTTGGGTACTTGCAGGAAGTACAGGATAAGTAATGGCAGGTTTTCTGCCGGTGAGTGATTTTAGGAATACTTCAATTTTAGCTGCATCTTCATCACTTATTTGTGTATTCAATTGTACTTTGCCCATCTCTTGAATAGCTTCTTTTAGAGTCCAAATCTTTCCATTGTGGAAATATGGGGCTGTCTCTTCTATATTTCTAAGGGTCGGAGTTTTTACCATTTTATTTGCATTGCCTTTAAAATCACCAACATCTCTATATTTATAGATTCCTTGTACATCAAAGCTTTGCATATCACCGCCAAGAGCGATACCGGTATGACAAGCAGTACAACCTTTATCAGCAAATAGTTTCAAGCCTTCTTTTTCTTCGGCAGTAAGTGCATTGCTATCGCCATTTAAAAAGTCATCAAATCTAGAAGGAGTAACCAACGTTCTCTCAAATAGCCCTATGGTTCTAGCGATCAGTTCAAATGTGATCTTAACATCATCTCCGTAAGCCTTTTTAAACTCTTCTACATAAGCCGGGATAGAAGTCACTCTTTGTTCAATCAATGTTTTTGAAGAGGCCATCTCTGGGTTTGCCTGCATTGGCCCTTGAGCTTGATCTTCTAGGTGTGGGCTTCTTCCATCCCAGAATTGTGATTTATTAAAGACCGAATTATAAACTGTAGGAGAGTTTAAGTAATGAGGATTTGCACTCCACTTATCTCCTATCGCAGCCTCTACTCCATCTACACCACCAAGTGCCAAATTATGGCAGGTATTACAGCTTATCAGGTTGCTTTGCGATAATCTAGGATCGAAATATAATTTTTTACCCAGTTCTATTTTCGCTTCAGAAAAAGTATTATTAGCATCTTCTGTTAGTTTTCTTAGTTCTTCCGGATCTGCAGGTATAGGCTTAAGCCCCATAGCCAAGACTTTTTTAGCCAATTCATCAGCAGGTCCAACAGTAGCAGCTTTTGCAGGTTCTAAGACCGCACTTGCATTATTATCAGATGCTTTTTCTTTACATCCGGCTAGAATGAGTAAAGAAACCAATCCGGCAGACAAAACGATAGATTTGATTTTCATTGCGTTTCCTTTTATAATATGATGTTATATTATACAGATATAAAACTTTGAAAGCAATAAATTTTATCATTATGAGATTCTTTTGTATTAATAATTTTTATTATAAAGTTTTTATATAAAGATATAGCCAATAAGATTGATTATTTGTTTAAAAGATTAAATATGATTTATTTTTGGACATGATGTAAGAAGATAAAAAATATGATTATTGTTATATACAGGCGTAATCCTGTATATTGCGTTAATAATTATTTTGCTGCCGTGATAAGCGCAGCAAAATTGGCTGCATTAAGCGATGCGCTGCCTACCAATACCCCGTCTACATTTTTGATCATAGAGATCTCTTTAATGTTGTCAATATTGACACTTCCGCCATACAAAAGCGGTTTTTGGCTCAATGCTCTTAATGACTGGTGCGTTGTGGCTATTTCATGGTTTGTTGCACTCTTGCCAGTACCAATAGCCCAAATAGGTTCATAAGCAAATATTAATTTTTCATAATTAATATCAATGCCGTTAAATTGTTCGGCGAGGTAAGCCAGTACGGCATCATTACCTTGTTCTCTTACTTCAAGCGGTTCACCTATACAATAGATAATTTCAAAATTTTGTGATTTATAAAATTCAAATTTTTTTGCTATATCTTCTGCGGATTCTTTTAGCAATTGTCTTCGTTCGCTATGGCCAATCAAGATCGTTTTGATACCAAATTCTTCTAATTGCTCTAATCCTATTTCTCCCGTAAATGCACCGTTTGCTGCCGGATATGCATTTTGTGCACCGATAGTTATTTTACCGCAATGCGAAAATAATGCAGTTGATGGCGGAAATATATAAAATTTGTCACTTTGGTTATCTGAAATTTGCTGCTCTAGCTGCTCACAATATACCAAAGTTGAAGCTCTAGTGTGATTTGTTTTAAAATTTGCGGCAAAGATCATTGAAGTACCGATATGCCCGGAAGTATTTTACCCTCTATTAACTCCAAACTTGCTCCTCCGCCGGTGCTTACAAAGCTCATCTCTTCTATATCTCCGGCTCTTGCCGTTACATCAGCCGTATCTCCGCCTCCTACAATGGTAGTAGCATGACTTTGAGCGATATTGTGTGACATCAAAATGCTTCCTTTTGAGAATTTATCTATCTCATATACGCCCATAGGCCCGTTCCATATGATAGTTTGCGCATCATGCAAAGCTTCTCTAAAAAGTCTGCTGCTAGCAGGCCCTATATCTAGGCCCATCCATTCTTGCGGGATCTCTTGAGACGGAAGGTATTTGATCATGGCTTCACTGCTAAATTTGTCGGCAACTACCAAGTCAACCGGCAAGTAAAATTTTACGCCTCTTGTTTTTGCTCTAGCCATTATCTTTTTCGCATCTTCGATAAGATCGTCTTCTACTATCGATTTGCCGATCTCAAGCCCTTGAGCTTTGAGAAACGTAAATGCCATTCCGCCGCCTATTACGATCTTGTCAACTTTTTCGACAAGGTTTATAAGAGCTTGAAGTTTTCCTGATACTTTACTTCCGCCGACGACAGCTACAAATGGACGAGTTGGATTTTCTATTACTTTGCTAAAGAAATTGATCTCTTTATTCATCAAAAAGCCTATCCCTCTATTTTCCGGTGCAAATTGTTGCGCTAGAGCATATATAGAAGCATGTTTGCGGTGGCATGCACCGAAAGCATCGTTGATATAAACATCAGCCATTGACGCTAATTCTTTGGCAAAATTTTCATCATTTTTGGTTTCCCCGGCTTCGTATCTGAGGTTTTCAAGAATGAGGATTTCCCCGGCTTTTAGATTGGCTGCTTTGCTTTTGGCATCAGGGCCTACGACATCATTTGCAATTTTAACTTCGCCGTTAAGTTTGAGAAGTTTGCGCAGTCTTAATTTTACCGGTTTTAATGAATACTTTTCTTCATATTTGCCTGGTTCTGGCCTTTCATAATGTGAAGCCAAGATAACCTTGCAATCCCTATCCAGACAATATCTGATAGTCGGCAATGCTTCCCTGATACGTCTATCATCTGTGATATTGCCCTCGTCATCTTTTGGGACATTAAAATCACATCTTATAAAAACTCTTTTACCGTCTATATTTATATCTTTAATCGTTTTTGGCATATAATTTTTCTCTATTTTTTACTTACAAGTACTGCTAAATCAACCAAACGACAAGAGTATCCCCACTCATTGTCGTACCAAGAGAGAACTTTCACCATATTGTCGCCGATCACTTGAATGGTATCCATTGCCACAACAGTGCTGGTCTCTTCTCCTATAAAATCGCTTGAAACTCTATATTCGTTGTCGATACCCAAAATCCCTTTGTGGGTAGTTTTGCTTGCTACCTCAAAAGCTTGTTTGACATCATCAAGTGTAATATTTTTTTCTAACGTTACGGTCAAATCTACGATCGAAACATCTGCAGTCGGAACTCTTATCGATTGGCCATTTAGTTTGCCATTTAGTTTCGGTAATACTTTGCCGATAGCTTTGGCAGCTCCTGTCGTAGTAGGGACTAGGTTGGCTGCCCCGGATCGACCTTTCCTCATATCTTTTTTGCTTGGTTTGTTGTCAAGTATCGGTTGTGAGCTCGTATAACTATGAATAGTTGTCATAAGTCCTTTTTTGATACCAAAGTTATCATCAAGCACTTTGACAAGCGGCGCTAAGCCATTTGTAGTACAGCTTGCATTTGAGATGACACTCTCGCCTTTGTATTCGTTTTCATTAGCCCCGATAACATAAGTAGCCGTATCGTCTTTGGCAGGAGCAGAAAATATTACTTTTTTAACACCGTTATCAAGGTATGGCTGTACACTTTCGCTTGTAAGGAATACTCCTGTACACTCTAGAACGATCTCAGCCCCAAGACTGGCAAAATCAAGTTGCGCGGGATCTCTGCTGTCTAAGATTTTGGCTTTTGTATTACCCATATAAATATAACCGTCAACAACTTTGACATCATTTCTGGTGCCATGTACACTATCATATTTTAGTCCATACTCGATAGTCTCATCAGATCCGCTAACATTAACTGCCACTAATTCTATATCGTCTCTTTTTGATATGATCTTAGCTACACATTTGCCGATTCTTCCCAATCCATTGATTGCGACTTTGACTGCCATACTTTCTCCTAAGCTTATGAATATTATGATAGAATTTCATTATTCTACAATAAATGAGGTTATTTTTTGGTTAAAAGCAGTAAAGCCGTAGTAGCTGTTTTTGGAGGAAGTTTCGATCCTCCGCACTTGGGGCACCAAGAAATAGTGAAGGCAGTATTGAGTGAATTGGATATCGACTACATTTTGATACTTCCTGCATATCAAAATCCGTTCAAGCAAGCCCCGTTTGCAACCGCTGCACAACGTTTATCGTGGTGTAAAAAAGTATTTGATGATAAACGTATCGTTGTAGATTCTTATGAGATAGATAACGAGATTTGTTATACTTATCAAAGCATAGAGCATTTTAGATCTTTTTATGATGTTCGTTATCTCATAATCGGGGCAGATAATCTAGAAAAAATCACTTTATGGCGTAATTTTGAGTGGTTAAATGATACAATCATATGGATAATAGTTACCAGAGGAGACAATTCTGTAGATACTACAGCTTTACGCTCATTTAAAGTGCTTCATATTGATGTTCCTATCAGCTCTACTTTTGTCAGAGAGAACAGGGATCTATCAAATATAGATGCAAAAATAAGAGATGAAGTTGAAAAATATTTTGAGAACTTTAGAGCGACTAGTCGCGAGAGCGGTCTACTGAAGACCTAATTTTTAGCTTTGCTGAAAATTTGAGAACTATTAATAAAAACCAAGGAAAAAAATGACATTAGATGAAAGAATAGACAGAATAGTAAAAGTATTAGATGACAAAAAAGCTGAAGAGATAGAGGTTTTCAATCTTGATGATGCTGATTATATAGCCAAAAGGGTAGTAATTGCCAATTCAATCGGAGGTAAACATACTCAGGCACTTTTTGACCATCTCAAAAACGAATTAAAGCCTTTAGGCGAAGAGTTTATAGGCTCTGATGTAAGCGATGAATGGGTAGTAGCCGATATGGGCGATATACTCGTACACATCATGATACCGCAATATCGTCAACGTTATTCACTAGAAACTTTTTTGAGTGAACTTACAGCTAAAAAAGCCGAGTAATCGCGCTTCTTTATACTTTTCTTTTTACTAAAGAAAAGTAACAAAAGAAAAGCGTCATCCTCTCAATATCGTTTACGGCATATTTCATGCTAACCGCTTTGAAATATTGCCTACTTACAATGATGCTCGGATGACATTGTTTTATATAAAACGTCATTCCCGCGAAGGCGGGAATCCACATTTTTCTGCTATACTAAATTAAAATAAGCATAATGAAGATATTTTTGCAAATTGACTGCAATACTCAAATTATAGCTTATCCACGACCTCTATGCCCAGTATTGACAAACCTTGTTTGATTATATTTGCTGTCAGATCAGCAAGCAGCAATCTGCTCATTTTTGTTTCACTATCAATACCCTCTTTGAGTATAGGGCTTAGTTCATAAAATTTCATAAATATAGTTGCAAGCTCATATAGATATCCGGTCAACTGATTGGGCATAGCATCATTTGCGGTCTTGATTAGTATGTCTTCAAATTCCAAAAGTGCCAAACCAAGCTTATGTTCTATATCACTTTGGATGATAATTTCTCCATCCAGTTCCCCGTCAAAGCGTCGTAAAATACTCTGGATCCTAGCATATGCATATTGCATATAAAGAGCTGTATTGCCGTCAAAACTCAACATCTTGTCCCAATCAAATATATAATTTGATTCACGGTTTACTGAGAGATCAGCATATTTTAAAGCCCCTATGCCGACTACTTTTGCGGTATGCTCCAAGGTGTCATTGTCAAGTGCTTCTTTGCTTGATATGGTATCTTTGGCTCTTACTATCGCTTCATCAAGCAAATGTATCAGTTTAACTGTACCGCCGTCTCTGGTTTTGAATGGTTTTCCGGATCTATCCATCATGGTACCAAAAGCTATATGTTCCAAGCTTGTATCGGCATCCACAAAGCCTGCTTCTTTGCTAACCCAAAATACTTTAGAGAAATGTTCGCCTTGTCTGGCATCTACTACATAGCAGATGCGTTTGGCACCCAATGTTTGACTTCTATATTTAAGAGCCGCCAAGTCTGTAGTAGCGTATAGATAGCCTCCATCGCCTTTTTGGACAATAAGCGGCACTTCGCTGTTTGGCAAAAATACACATTTAGCACCATCGCTTATCGTGACAAGTCCTTTATCTTCAAGGTCTTTTATGATTTGTGGCAGCATATCATTATATGAGCTCTCTGCTCTTACATCATTTCTACCGAGTTTAACCCCAAGTTTGCTATATACTTCTTCACAATGCACCAGTGAAGTATCTATAAATTTTTGCCATAATTCAAGACAATGACTATCTCCGCTTTGGATTTTTACGACATATTCTCTTGCTTTATTTGCAAATGGAGTATCATCATCAAATTTTGCTTTGGCTAATTTATAAAAATGCTCCAGATCTTTCAGCTCGTCATAAGATCTGCCTTCATTTTGTATCTCTTCGAGATATGCTATGAGCATACCAAATTGTGTGCCCCAATCTCCTATATGGTTTTGGCGAATCACATCATACCCCAAAAATTCAAACAGGTTTGATAGGGTGTCGCCTATGATAGTAGAACGAAGATGTCCTACATGCATCTCTTTTGCCATATTTGGCCCGGAGTAGTCCACAATAATTTTTTGATTTTTTTTGTCTCTGGATATGCCTAGGTTTTTATCTTTTGATATTGTGTTAAGTTCTTTAGTGAGCCAATCGTTATTTAGCCAGATATTGATAAAACCCGGCCCTGCTATTTCTACTTTTTCTATAGCATTTGAATGAATATGCTTGCTTATATTAGCAGCAATTTCTCTAGGATTGGCGCCAAGTGATTTGGCTAGAGCCATAGCTCCGTTATATTGAAAATCACCAAACTCTTTTCTAGTAGCATTTGTTACGCTTAGCGTTGGCGCATCGATGCCGGCTTCTTGAAGTGCTGATGATATGATAGTGTTTATTGTTGATTTAAGTTTCATGAATGATTCGTATGTAAATAAAGCTAAGTTGCTAAAGCAACATTAGCTGTTTTGAGTAGTTTTATCAGTTTTAGTTTCTGATTTAGTCTCTGGTTTTTCTGTAGCAGCTATCTCTTTTGTGTCAGTTTTTTTCTCTTCTTCTTCATTGACAGCTTCTTTGAAGTTTTTGATCCCTTGACCTAATCCTTTTGCAAGTTCAGGTATTTTTTTTGCTCCAAAAAGAAGTACAATTACAGCCAATACTATCAGCCAATGCGTAATACTAAATGATCCCATTTCATTTCCTTTGTGGTAATTCTAGGGGCATTATACCCCATTTTGTCTAATTTTTCCAAGAATTTACTATATTGTCTATCTCTGTGTGACTTCTTTTGAGTCTAGCTGCATTTGCTATGGTTATAAACTCTTTGGTTGCTTCCTCTACAGCATCATTAATAATGACAAAATCAAACTCTTTAATTGATTCTATCTCTTTTTTGGCATTGATAATGCGTCTTTGTATGATGCTGTCATCATCAAGTGAACGAAGATTCAGCCTGTGTTCAAGTTCACTAAGAGTAGGCGGTGTTATGAAAATAGAAGTAGTAATATCATCGAGCTTTTGGCGTACAAGTTTATGTCCTTGCACATCTATATCAAAGATGACCAATTTACCCTCTCTTAAAGCTTCATTGACAGGTTTTAATGATGTGCCATAATAATTGTCATGTACTTTTGCATATTCCAAGAAATTGCCTGCTTGTATATCTGCTTCAAACTCTTCTTTTGTAACGAAATAATACTCTTTGCCGTTCGTTTCACCTTCTCTTGGAGCTCTAGTTGTAGTTGAAATAGAAAAGTAATAACTTCCTATATACGGCGTCGCATTATTGATAATAGTGCTTTTTCCTGCTCCGCTAGGACCTGATAATACCAATATAGCCATCAAGACTCTTTTGGAAAACGGATACTAAAAGTGATCTCGGCATCTGACAAAAGTTTTTTAAGTTTTTTGGGTTTCATCTTTAGAAGCGCCATTAATATTCTTTTTTCTTTTGTCTCTTCGCTTTTTCTAAATACATAAGATAAATTATCTTCATATATTTTATTATCAGAAGCCATATCGGGTTTTTCTAAAAGTTCTTTGATCTGGTATATATCGTCACTGTTTAAAATATTATTGTTTATTGATTTGTGAAATAATGCCTCGCTTGATAAACTGGAATTGATCAGATTAAATAGTTGAGTAGGCAAAAATGGTTTTGGAAGAGTCTTAAATGTATGTGATTCATCGGAGAATTTTTTTATATTGGTTAATAATATCACATTTTTATTTGATATCATTTGTTCCATATCAGTATTATAGCAACTATCGTCTATGATAAATAGTTCATAATCTTCATTGATGATATTTATATCTTCCGTTTCAATTATTTTATAATCTGTATCTTTTATAGAGAGTTCGATCAGTTTTGAAACAACAGGATTTTTGTTAATAAGTACTATTTTCATACCAATAAATCCTTTATAAATCTTTTATAAATATTGTAGTATAAATTTGATTAAAAAGAGATGGTACACCCATCAGGATTCGAACCTGAGACCTTCGGTACCGCAAACCGATGCTCTATCCAGCTAAGCTATGGATGCACAATATATTGTAGAAGTGAAATTATAGCGCAATATGCTTAAATCATTCTTCTCTTCGGTACAAAAGTCATTCCTGCGAATTATTACTTATTCTTGCCCCCATGTTTGCTGTGGAAACGGACATCTAAGCATCATTTTTATTTGTCACTTTTTTAGAAAAAGTAACCAAAAAGCGTCATCCTCGCAAACCGCTAGAGCTTGTATATGCACTACTGCCACAAGCTCTGCTTTTCGAGTGCTTGGATGACATTATTGCAAAATATTTTGTCATGTTGATGCAAGTTTATTTACATCCGTTTTCTCATCAGATCCATTGGCTCAAACAGCTCTATGGCTTTTGGATTGGATATAAACGATAAATTGTAAGGATGTTCGAGCTCTATGGCTTCAAATGTTGAAATATTGGGTATTTCTTTGTACAGCTCTTTGGCAAAATTGCCAAATAATATGAGTTTTACTTTATTGTTATCAAGTGATGACAATAGATCTACTATAAAAGGCTGCCAGGCTTTAGCATGATATTTAGAGCTTTTTTTATCTGTAAAAACAAGAGCAGTATTAAGCAGCAGTACACCGTTTTTTTCAAAGTTATTTCTAAGTTCTTCAACTGAGTTTATGAGATTTGTCTTGTTTATATTTTCTATAGCTTTTGGTGATGTGTCATCAATACTCAAGTCTCCTCTGGCAACCAGAGCCATTTTTATAAAATTTCTTAAGCTTGTTGCGCGATTGACCTCTTTGGATAGAGTCCCGCCTGAGCTAAAAATATTTTTGACACCGCCGTCTATAAAGGCGTAACCGGTCGCGCTCACCTCCCTAGGATATGGATCTTGTCCAAAAAGTACATATTTGACATCATCTTTTGATAGAGTTTTAAATGCATTGAGCATATTTTCTTTTTTGGGTATGTAGCTATTATCGTTTTTTAAAAATTCTATATATGAATCATTCAGAGATCCAAGATCGAGATTCCATGAACTATCTATATTGTCTATTGCATTTTTCATTTTAACTCTTTTGTCATTATGTCAATCTCGTTCCCATCGTCCTCGATGGGAATGCATACCATTATGCACTTTCACGCAGGGCATGGGAGCGAGAGAGGACAATATTATAGCGGAATTATAGACTCCCGTCATACCGAACTTGATTCGGTATCCATGGATTTGTCCGGCGGCAGTCTCTTTGAGACATCGCCTTTGGTTCCGAACCGACAAACGACAAGCAGTTGTCGTTTTATTATCGGCTCTCATCTTCGCAGGAATGACAAAGATGCTGAACTAAATTTAGCATGACAGAAAAAGTTGCTCATCCTAAACCAAAACATCAATGATAATCAAGGCTAAAAACACAAACCCGAGATAGCCGTTGACAGTAAAAAACGCTTTATCTATCTTGGTAAAATCATTGTGTACGATATAGTGTTCATATGAGAGCATCACAGTGCTTACCATTACTGCAATTTGTGCAAAAAGCCCAAGTTGCGCAGTTATCACAAATACCGTCCAAAAAACTACCGTCAATAGATGAAAGAGGGCCGCCAATGCCATTGTTTTTGATGCGCCGAGTTTGGAAGGTATGGAATGGAGCCCGTGAGCTTTATCAAACTCCATATCTTGGAGTGAATATAACAGGTCAAACCCTGCTACCCAAAACATTACCCCAATCGCTAGATAAACCGACCACATAGGTATACTCCCAAGCACTGCTACAGCGCCTGCAATAGGAGCCAGCCCTAAGCTAACCCCAAGGACCAAATGAGCTAATGCACTAAAACGTTTAAATAGAGTATAAGCTCCAAGCACTATCAAAAATGGGATAGAGAGCTTAAAAGCCAAGGTATTGATGAGAAAACTCACAGCTATAAATAGTAGAGCATTTAAGATGATAAATCCTATCATGCTAGCAGAGCTTATGCGTCCATCGACTGAGGGCCTGTTTTGTGTGCGTGGATTTAGAACATCTATATCTCTATCCAAATAACGATTAACCCCCATGGCAAAGTTTCTAGCACTTACGGCTGCAAAAATACCCAGTAAAAGCAGTTTCCATCCAAACCATCCGTTTGCAGCTACCAGCATAGCGATAAAAATAAAAGGCAATGAAAATACAGAGTGCTGAAACATCACCAGTTCGGAAAAGTTGTGTAGATATTTCGATATTTTATTCAAATAGATCCTTTTTATTTTTTAGCTGTCATTGTGAGCGTAGTGTGGCAGTCTATTTTTATACTTTTCTTTTTATAAAGAAAAGTAACAAAAGAAAATCGTCACCACTCACGAACCGTGACGCACTATTTCTGCGAGGATTTCTCAAAATAGTGCTACTTTTCGAGCGTTCGGGCGACATTATTTTATAGAATGCTTCGCTATGCTCACAATGACCATCACTGCGAGGATTGAAAATCCGCGGCAGTCCACTACAAATGCGGAATTTTAATTTTGCTATTGAGTGACCATGCAATTACTAAAACCAATATAGATACCACAAAGATATTTGTAATAATCCCACCGATATATAGCAGCCACAATATCCAAAGAAGTATAGCCCCAAGCGGAGTAGGAACTCCGGTGAAGTATTTGGTGACTTCTCCTGCGTCATTAGCCAGATTGAAGCTCACAAGTCTTCTGAGCCCACTTATGACGTACCAGATGAATATAAAGCCAACAATAAGTTTGATAAAATTGCTATCGAATTCCAAAGCAAAAAATAGAAAAAATGAAGGCATCACTACAAATGATAGAAAATCGGCAAAACTATCCAATTGCACTCCAAATTCGGTAGATAGCCCATATTTGCGTGCTACTTTGCCATCCATTATGTCAAATGCTCCGGCACACCATGCTAGCACGGCCGCTATGACAAACTGATGTTGGGTAACTAGATATATGGCTATCATACCGCATGTGATGTTGGCAAATGTGATGAGATTGGCTAGATTGAAGTGATAATTTGGTTCTAGTAATTTCAATTTTTTCCTTTTTTTTCGTCATTGTTAGCGAATTTAATTCATAATGACAAAGTTGTTTTTTTATTGTTACTTTTTATAAAGTAACCAAAATCGTCATTCTCGCAATATCGTTTACGGCATATTTCATGCTAACCGCTTTGAAATATTGCCTACTTATAATGATGCTCGGATGACATTATTTTATAATTTTAATCTCGTTCCCATCGTCCTCGATGGGAACACATACTGGATATAAAACACCAATATACACTCCCATGCAGGAGCATGGGAGCGAGAGAAAGTTGTTTTTTTATTGTTACTTTTTATAAAGTAACCAAAATCGTCATTCTCGCAATATCGTTTACGGCATATTTCATGCTAACCGCTTTGAAATATTGCCTACTTATAATGATGCTCGGATGACA
>Ga0302250_1000358_pt1 | contig 48302 bp, 53 predicted proteins | sample AAG_RA_Asp_MG_FD_193536 | JGI IMG/M metagenome (GOLD analysis project Ga0302250, IMG submission 193536) | Enriched activated sludge microbial communities from anaerobic digester in WTTP, New Holstein, Wisconsin, United States - AAG_RA_Asp | ecosystem: Engineered > Bioreactor > Anaerobic >...
CGGAAAGTCCTCCCTGCGTCCGCTGATGGCCGGCAGCAGCCCGTCGTTGCCTGATGGATCCAACCCCTCCGCTGCTATAGTGCAGTCGGCTTCTGACGTTCAGTGCAGCCGTCTTCTGAAAACGACAGCGACCCCGGTTTTTTTACGCCTGGCGACCATGCAAAGCCGTCCGCAAAACAAAACGCAGAAACGAACCGTGACGACGAGAAAACGGAGAAAATACAGGAAACGACCTTGACTCGAACCATAACATAACGTAACATAACAAACATAACGTAACGTAACATAACCGCAAAGGACGAAAGCCATGCCCCGCGAAGCCAGCATCACCTATGACCAGGTTGCCGCAATCGCCGATGCCATTAAGGCCAGCGGCGCAAAACCCAATCCGCGGCTCGTCCGCGAACGTCACGGTTCCGGCAGTCTCGGGACGGTGCACAAGTTTTTCCAGCAATGGCGTGCAGGACAGGAACGGCAGGTTGAGGCATCGCTGACGTTACCGCCGGCGTTGCAACGGGCGATCCTTGAATTCATGGACCAGGAACTGACGTCAGCACGGGCAGCGCTCGAGGCGGATCTCGCTGAGGCGCAACAGGCGAGTGCAGACCTGGCCACAGAGAATGAGCGACAGGCAACGCAAATCGACGCGCTGCAAAATGCGGTCGATGATCTCGGCGCAGAGAAAGCCGCGCTTGTGGGCCGTGTTGGTCAAATGGAACAGGACTTAACCTCTACACGTGACGAGGCTGCTCGCGAACGAGAGGGGGCCGAGGCTGCACGAACCGAGCTCGCCAAGGCACAGTTACGCCTCGAGGCAATGCCAATCCTTGAGAAAGAGAATGAACGGCTTCAAAAGGCATTGGACATTGAGCGCACCGCACGCACCGATGCGGAACGTCAAGCAGCTACAGCGGAAGCAAAGGCCGACGGCGTGGCCGCGCGCCTCGCGGATTTGCAAGCCCAGCATTTGCAGATTAGTGAGCAGCTTAAGGAGCTGCAGACGACGTTAAATGTTGAACGGACTGCGCGGACGGACGCCGAGCGGCAGGCGGCGAGTGTCGGCGTGAAGGTGGAGGAGTTGGGCGCAAGGTTGGCTGAGACGCAAACCCAAGCACAGCAGCTAGGTGTGCAAGCGAAGGAGGGCCGCGAAGCCCTGATGCGAGCCACGGAACAATTGGCCGCAGCCCAAGCGCAGCGAGCCCAAGATGCCGCAAAGGCGGCAGAACAAATTGGCCATCTCCAGGGCACAGTCGCGGCATTGGAAAAGCAGCTGGGCAACACTGCGAAACCAAGAGCGGCCGGCAAAGGGAAACCCGAGTAAGCATCGCGGCGGCGAAGATCCTTCTATCCCTGCTCGATTGGAAGCAATCAAATGAAACTTGGGTACGCGCGAGTCAGCACTGACGATCAGAATCTCGATCTGCAACGCGATGCATTGAAGGTCGCTGGCTGCGAGCGAGTTTTCGAGGAAAAGGCGAGTGGCGCGAAAGCAGATCGACCGGCACTTGCTGAGTTGCTGAATTACGCCCGTCCTGGCGATTCTATCGTGGTATGGCGGCTCGATCGTTTGGGGCGCTCCCTTGTCGACCTTGTGCGAATCATCAACGACATTCAAGTACGCGGCATTGGTTTCGAGAGTATTACCGAAAGAATCGACACGAGCACCGCTACCGGGAAACTGGTCTTCCACATTTTCGGGGCACTGGCAGAGTTTGAAAGGTCATTGACGCTGGAACGAACTGCAGCCGGGCTTGCCGCAGCACGGGCGCGCGGCCGCAAAGGTGGCCGACCACCGGTGCCGCAGGAGAAGATCAATGCAGCCGTGACGATGTACCTTGAAAAGCCGGATATGACGCCAGCAGCAATTTGCAAGATTTTTGGTATATCCGAAACGACCTTGTACAAGTATGCAAAGGAGGCCAAACAAGCCAAACAGACCGTGGAACTGGTGGCTACCGTTGCACTATCGTCAATACTTGAGAAAAGCCGGAATTCCGACTAAAGGCGGTTCTGACGTTGGAAACTATGCGTTGTACTATAAATATAGTAGTTTTAAAAACGTACTAGGATCGCATGATGAGAAAGAAGACGAGCGGCGGGGAAACCCAACCGGTACAACTGGGTTTCGATTTCGAATTTACGCAAACTGTAGCAACGATTGAACGAATCCACGCTGCTACGGAAACAGACGAAGGAGATGACAATGCTGATTGGAAACGTTCAGCCGCTGGTAGTGGCGGCGCGAGTATTGAAGCCGGAAACACTGGCAGCGGTGCGCAAGGCGCCGTACAACCTGCAGGGATGGAAGATTCTCGACCGTTGGGCGATGAACTCTCCGGAGCGTCTGCAGGCGCTGGAATCGGCCGGGGAGATGGTGCTGTTGAGCCGGCTGCTGGAGCAACAGAACCTCGAGCAAACGATTCTGGTGGAATCACTGGCGTTACGCGAGGAGGGGCTGATGGATCACGAGATTCTCGCCCAGCGCGAAATCGCGACAGAGTTGTAGCGCGCGATTACGTCATCACCGATGCCGATCGGCTCGGTGAAGGGGGCGCAAAGACAAAGTATCGCGACAATATCGCTGCGCTGCAGGTTCTCAAGACGCTGCAGTCGGAAGCACGCACGGCGACGCCTGAAGAACAGGCGGTGCTGGTGAGGTATGTAGGGTGGGGAGGACTTCCACAAGCTTTCGATCATCGCAATCCGGAGTGGCAGAAAGAATTCGCGGAGTTATCCGCGTTGCTGACTACTGATGAATACGAGGCGGCGCGAAGATCAACGCAGGATGCTCACTACACGGCGAAGCCCGTTGTTGAGGCGATCTACAAGGGTCTGGAACGATTCGGTGTCACCAGCGGGCGATTCCTTGAGTCGGCCGTAGGTAGTGGAAATTTCGTGGGTCTCATGCCGGCGCCAATGCGCGAACAGGCCAAGATAACAGGCATCGAGCTCGACCAGGTAACTGCCGGGATTGCGAAGCATTTGTACCCGTCAGCAGCAATCATCAATAAGGGATTTCAGGAAGTGGCCATTCCGAGCGGCTACTTCGATGTCGCCGTTGGCAATCCACCGTTTGGCAATCAACGGCTGTACGACGCAAACCATCAGGAACTCGGCGACTTTTCGATTCATAATTACTTTATTGCAAAGTCGCTCGACAAAGTACGCGACGGCGGGGTCGTCGCCGTCGTCGTCAGCAATTTCTTCCTCGATGCAAACAACGGAGCCGCGCGCGAATTCGTGGCGGAACGTGCTCATCTGGTGGGCGCGATCAGGTTGCCAAACAACGCATTCAAGAAGAACGCATTGACAGAAGTTACGACCGACATCGTATTTCTTCAGAAGGCACGACCAGGCGAAACGCCTGACAAGGCGTGGGTCGAAATCGGCACGGTCCACGATGAAGCGACCGGTGAAGAGATTCCGTTGAATCGCTATTTTGTTGAGCGTCCGGACATGATGCTCGGGAAGATGGCTCTCCAAGGAACGATGTACCACGGCGGGCAACCCGCATTGGTGGCTCCAGATGACCAAGACCTTACGGCCGCGCTCGCGAGCGCAATAGAGAAGCTACCGCAAGGGATCTACACGGCGGCAATTGAGCATGAGGCGGTACCGGAGCAAGTCAAACCGCAGATCGACATACCGGAAGACATCAAGGTCGGCGCGTATTTCGTCGCAGACGGCGGACGATTGGCCCGGCGCCTGCCGGACCTCCTCGACAAACCGGACTACGAGTGGGTAGAAGCAAAGAACGAGAAGGCCGGCGAACGAATCAAGGGCATGGTGGAGATCCGGAACGCCTTGCGTGATCTGATGCAAGCGGAACAATCGGAATTCACGAGCGACGAGGATCTCGCGCAGCGGCGCGCGACGCTCAATAAGGTCTATGACGCGTTTGTGAAACGGAATGGATTTATCAGTTCGTTGGCCAATCGGTCCGCTATGGGTGATGACCCGGAATATCCGCTGTTGCACGCTCTGGAAAGGGATTACGACAAGGGGATTTCCAAGGACGTAGCGCTGAAGAATGGGGTGGAACCGCGCGAGCCGAGCGCGAAGAAGGCGGCGATTTTCTCGAAGCGGGTGATGACGCCGTACCGGGAGATCACCCGAGTAGAAACGGCCAAGGATGCCCTGGTTGTCTCCATGAACGAGGTAGGACGTATCGATCTTGATCGCATGGTACGTCTGACGGGGAAAAGCCAAGACGCGCTGGTGCAGGAGCTTACCGGGCTGATTTACCTGAATCCGGAAAACTCGCGGTGGGAGACAGCCGATCAGTACCTTGCGGGAAACGTCAAGGCAAAACTGAAGACAGCGGAGAAGGCTGCTCTCAACAATCCACATTTCGCGCAAAACGTTGACGCCTTGAAACTGGTGCAGCCGGCCGATATCGAGCCGGTCGACATCGCAATCCAGTTGGGCTCGACGTGGGTACCGGAAACGGTTGTCGATCAATTCGTGTCTCATTTGCTCGGCGGTGTACATCGCACGATTTCCTACCAGGAATCGCTTGGTAAATGGGTCGCGAAGATCGGGCAGGGGGACAGGACCACTACGCGCGTAACGTGGGGCACGGAAGACGCGCCGGCGAACCATCTCATCGAGTGCATTCTGACGAACAAGGCGATTCAGGTTAAGGATCTGGTCGGGCACGATGAATACCGCAACCCGATCTATCAACTGAACGAAAGCAAGACAGCCGCAGCGAACCAGAAGGGCGATGAAATCAAGCAGGCCTTCCTGGATTGGGTATGGGAAGACAAAGAACGCCGGACAACGCTGGCGCGTATCTACAACGAGCGCTTCAACACTAATGTCCCCGCAAGGTATGACGGATCTCATCTCACGCTGCCGGGCGCATCGCTCGACATTTCCCTACGGCCGCATCAGAAGGATGCGGTCTGGCGCGCAGCACAGGACGGCACGGCGCTGTTCGATCATGTAGTCGGCGCCGGCAAGACGATTGTCTGTGTGGCCAGCGCGATGGAAAGCAAGCGCATGGGCCTTATGCGAAAGCCCATGTTCGTGGTGCCGAATCACTTGCTACTGCAGTGGAAAGACAGTTTCTACGCGCTCTACCCGAACGCCAATATTCTGGTTGCTGAAAAATCCGACTTCAAGAAGGAAAACCGGCAGAAGCTGTTCGCCAAGATCGCCACCGGCGATTGGGATGCCGTGATTGTGGCGCATTCGAGTTTCAAGAAAATCGGGATGCCCAAGGAAATGCTCGGCGAAATACTCCGCGAGCAGATCGATGACCTGACGTCGGCGGTGTTGAAGCTGAAAGGGGAGAAGGGCGACCGGGTAACCATCAAGGAGATGGAGAAAGCCCGCGATCGAATGCAGGCGAAGCTGGAGCGAGCCGCTGACACGGGCGCGAAGGATAACGCAGTCACGTTCGCGGATCTCGGCGTGGATGCGCTGTTCGTTGATGAAGCCCACGAATTCAAGAATCTGTTCATTACCACCTCGCTGAACCGAGTATCCGGGCTGGGCAACCTGGCGGGATCGGACAAGGCTTTCGATCTGTTTGTGAAAGCAAGGTACATCCAGCAGAAGAACGAGGGCCGCGGAGTGTTCTTCGCGACAGGAACACCAATCTCGAACACGATCGCCGAGCTCTACACCGTACAGCGTTACATGCAATACGACGAGATGAAGGAGCGGGGGATTGTGCATTTCGACGCCTGGGCGTCGACATTCGGAAGCGTGGTGACCGGTTGGGAACTGGACGCTACGGGCGTCAACTACAAGTTGAACTCGCGGTTTTCGAAGTTCCAGAACGTACCGGAGCTCATTGGCATGTACCGGACGTTCGCGGATGTCATCACGAAGGCGGATCTCGATCGGCAAGCCAAAGAGCAAGGCAAGCGATTCCCGGTCCCGAAAATCAAGGGAGGCAAGCCACGAAACGTGATCGTGGAACGATCGCAGCAACAGGCCCGATTCATGGGCATTCAGGAAAATGTTGTCGGTGACGACGGCCAACCGGTGATTCGTGGCGACGGCACGCCATTCAAAGAGTGGACAAAGGGCTCGATCATCTACCGGATGGAGAACTTGCCGAAAGACCCGCACATCGACAACCCGTTGAAGATTACGAACGATGCGCGCAAGGCCGGGCTCGATTTCCGGCTGATCGACCCTAATGCGGCAGACTTCGCCGGCAGCAAGATCAATGAGGCCGTCAACGACATCTTTGCCACATGGAAGGAGTGGGAGAGTCGCCGAGGTACGCAGTTGGTGTTCTGCGATCTTTCCACGCCGAAAGGCGGTAAAACGTCGCGGGTTCCGATTGTCGCGGCAGACATCGAGCACGATGCAGAGGATGATGCGGAAGAGCCGGTGGCGCTGTCGATGGATGAGCTGCTGGCGAGCAGCGGGGATTTCAGCGTGTACGACGACCTCAAGGCAAAACTTATCAGCCGGGGTGTACCAGAGCACGAAATCCGATTCATCCATGACGCGAAAACCGACCTGCAAAAATCCAAGCTGTTTGATCAGATGAACCGCGGCGAAGTGCGTGTTCTGATCGGCTCGACGGCGAAAATGGGGGCCGGAATGAACGCACAGCGGAAGCTCGTTGCCTTGCGGCATCTGGATGCGCCATGGAGGCCTTCCGACCTGGAGCAGCGGGAAGGCCGTATCTTGCGGCAAGGGAATGAGTTCTACGAGGATGATCCGGACGGATTCGAGGTGGAAATTACCCGGTACGCAACAAAGCAAACCTACGACAGCCGGATGTGGCAAACCATCGAGTACAAAGCCAGCGGCATCGAGCAGTTCCGGAAGGGGGATTCGCTGCAGCGCGTTATTGAGGACATCGCCAGCGAAGCCGCCAATGCAGCGGAGATGAAAGCTGCGGCAACAGGGAATCCATTGATCTTCATGCAGGTGCAACTAGCGGCCGAGTTGAAGAAGCTGGAAGCGTTGCACGCAAATCACAAGCGCAATATGCACAACCTGGAGAGCCGTATTGCATGGCTGTCGGAAGCCGACCGCCGTGCGGATGCCGCGATCGAGACGATCCGAAAGGAAGTCACCAGGAGGGACGCTAGCACGAGCGCGGAATGGCAATTTGAGGCAGATGGACGCCGATACGGCGCGGAACAGAAGGAGCAGTTGATGGCGGTATTGGCCGGCGCCATGAAGAAGGCCATCGAGTGCCAAGCCGCGACCGGGTTCGATCGGCCGGACCAGATCCCGGTTGGAAAATTCCGGGGGTTCGAGGTGGAAGTATTCGCCCGGCGAGGTGTCATGCAATTCGTCGTCAAGGGTGCGTTGATCTATCAGCCGGAAAACATGGCCTACACGGTCGACGACAAATTTAGCGTCAATGGTTTCATCCACCGCCTGGACAACTACATGGCGCAGTTTGAGGGCCGCATCACCGGGGCAGAAGCGGCACGAGCGAGAGAGCTGGCGGAACTGGAAAAGGCGAAGGCCGAATTGCTGAAGCCGTTCCCGCAACAACGAATGCTGGAGCTGCTACGCAAGGATGTCGGCGACGTGATGGTCGAGCTCAAGAAGATGCAAAACGATTCGAATTACGTCTCGAATTGGCAACCAGCCAGCCGGGACACGGGATCGCACGAATCCGAGAAAACGCAGGCAACCGAGCAGGTGGTTGATCTGCTGGGAGCCGAAATACGACCGACGTATGCAGCAGAAACGGTGAAACGTGCGGAGCAGGTGATCAACGATTACTTTTCGGCCGGCAAAGATCCTCTGCGCGGTGACGAGATTCTGGGCAGTCGGAAGCACGATAGCTACTTCGAGATGGGCGACGGGAAAGAAGTGCACCAGATCGTCGTGGATCGTATTTCTGCAGATGCGGCTTTGGCAAAGATCGTGGCCACATATCCGGTATCGCGCTTTGCGTCTCCAACGATGATCGAGCAGGCCGAGGCGGTCACCGGGCACAGAAAGGCGATCGACGCAGTAACGCGGGAAAAGGGATACGAGGTTTTTCCGGCCGACCGTGAGAACGGAATCTACGCCGGCAAAGTCGTCGCGATGAACGAACGCTACGTCGCACAAGAAGTCGGGATGCAACGCGCAGTGCTCCATAAGCGGGACGATCTGCTGTTCTTCCCGCATGAGGTCCAGATAGATAAGCCAATGCACGTCCGATATCGCGTTGGGCATGGAATCATTAAATCACGCGAGTCGGCCAGCGGGCATGAGCGGTAATTTTTCCAACGTCAGAAATCGAGAGGGCATGATGCTTGAGGGCTATTACATCAAGAAAATTGGGCAGAACCGTGGAATCCCAAGGGTTTGGTTGGAAGGAACCCAAACGGAACGAGCGGGGTTCAAACCAGGCCAAAAATACGATGTGATCGTCCAAGGCCATACCATCGTGCTGCAGGCGAATCCGGACGGTTCGCGGGTCGTTTCGTCGAAGAAGATGGGGGAGAAGCAAAACCCGGTAATCGATCTCAACTCGAGGGAGTTGCTCGCCATCTTCGACGGTATGTCTGCCGTGAGGGTGGCAGTGAAGAAGGGAGAAATCTATCTTCTCCCACTCGCGACAGAGATCAAGAAGCGCGAGCGGTTCAATCGCCTGCGGGAAAAGCTGGAGAGTGGTGAACCATTGACGGTTGGCAGCCTATCGCATGGAGGCGGCGTGTTATCCCATGCGATACACACAGGGCTCCAAAATGCCGGCATCCCGAGCAAGATGGGATTTGCGAACGAGATCCGCGGGGAGTTGTTGGAACAGGCGGCTGTTCATAACGACGCGTGGACGGAAGACACCAAGGTCTTTGCGGCGCCGATGCAGGAACTGGCCTTCGATGATCGCGGTGTAGCGCAGCTGCCGAAGGTCGAGGTTCTCGAGATGGGCTTGCCGTGCAGTGGCGCGAGCAAGGCGGGCATGGCCAAGCGAGGCCTTGTCCATCCAGAGGCACATCCAGAAGTCGGCCACCTGGTAGTTAGCGCATTGGTCATCTTGAGCAAGACTAACGCGGCGGTCGTCGTCCTCGAAAATGTTCCGAACTATGCAAATTCGGCAAGCGCCGATATCTTGCGCAACCAGTTGCGGGACATGGGCTATGTCACGCATGAACGCATCCTGAATGGCAAGCAATGGGGAACTCTCGAAAACCGCGATCGGTGGTGCATGGTGGCGGTCACAGAGGGTATCGAGTTCGATTTTGAGCAGCTGCAACCGCCGGCGGCGCGCGCACGGCGGCTTGGCGATGCATTGGATCACATTGCGGACGACGATCCACGGTGGTCGCGTATGGAAGGGCTCAAGGCCAAGGAAGTGCGAGACCTGGCGGAAGGCAAGGGCTTTCGCATGCAGGTATTTGACGCGGACAGCGAGCATATCGGGACGTTGACGAAGGGGTATGCGAAAGTACGGTCGACGGACCCGAAGATTGCTCATCCGTCGAATCCCGACCTGTTGCGGCAACTCACACCGGCCGAGCACGCGCGCATCAAGGAAGTCCCCGAGCACCTGGTTGAGGGGTTATCAGAGACAGTCGCACACGAGCTGCTGGGACAGAGCGTTGTCTATCCACCATTCCGCGACGTCGGGCAGCACGTCGGGAATGCGCTCAACCGAGCTGTCGGCCGCGACGAGGTGCCATTGGCCGATCGCGCCGTTGTGGCGGCGCCGGCGGTTCCTGACGAAGTGGCGAGCCTCGCGAGAGAGGTTGTGGCGACGTTCCGGCGCGCGGACGAGGCGCGCGGGAAATATAGCGGAGTGATCGTCGCGATCGACCGCGACGTAATTATTCAGGATGTTGGCCGGGACGAAGGCGTCATTCATCGCGCGGAGCTGCTCAACAAACAGCCAGGACTGGGGCAGGCTGTCAAAGTCTCCTATGAGAAGGGCAGGGGGAGGGTTGAGGAAAAAGCGCGTGCACCGCAACTCGCGCTTGGCCTGTAGGGGCTGCAGCAACATAACGAATACCTAAGGCCGAGCCCGTGCTGCCTATTTACCGAGGTCGCAAGAAAATGCGCGGCATTGACGACGATTTCACCGGGATACGCGGCTTACACGCTCTGAAACCACGCAATGCGTAACAATTCAAGGCTAGAATAGGTGCGTTAATCACACCGAAAACGCTATGCATAAATACCCGAAAGGCGATCTGCGCCGAATGCTGGCCGTACTGGCGGCAATCGATACGCCACAAGGTGCAAGCCTCGTCCGGATCGCCGCAGACACTGGGCTCGACAAGAAAACCGTCACCGGATTGATCGAGCAGGCGCGGACGCAAGCCGATGTTTCAATCAACAAGACAGGCGCGATCTATCGCATCACCACGTGGGGACGAATCCTAAAACGTTCCGGTGCAAAAATGGCGTTGACGGGTGCGTTAAACGCACCTACAATAGAACCATAACCAACGCAACGAGGAATGCGGCGATGAAGTTTCGAGGCATTGAACTAAGCTCAGACTTGATTTGGACAAGCGTCTTGCTCGCATTGTTTATCTGCGTGCTGCTAGGCATTCACGCGTGGCGGACGCTGGATGCACCGCCATCATTTCTTGAACGTTGGGCTGCGCACGCCAGGAAACGTGACGGGAAAGGATTTGTCTTTGGCGTGAGCGTCTTGCTCACTGCGATGGGCGTTGGCCTGCTCAGTTTCTTCATGGGTTTCATTCCATCGAAAGGTGCGGCTGTTTTTATTGCGCTGCTGCCCGTTGTTTTCTCCTGGGTGGTGATTTTCGACATCTGGAGATTCTGGCGAGCAGAGCGTAAAAACTCTAAATAGTCGAGGAAATCGGACGAATGCCTCATTCGCACACTGATCTTTGCCGGATTGCCGTAGATTGGCTTATGCGTCCGGCAAGCCGATCCGGCCCCGGCTGTCTAACAGCGGTGTCCGAAACGGCGAACGCGATCAACGGCGAGATACCAGACGCTATTGGCTGGCGCCCATATCGGCATAACGGTTGCGGCTCAACGCTGGTAGAGGTGAAGGTCAGCCGTGCAGATTTTCTCGCGGACGCGAAGAAGCAGCACCGCACTGACGGCAAACACGGCATGGGCGTGTATCGCTACTTCATGGCGCCTGTCGGCCTGATCGCTGTTGATGAACTGCCTCCGCAGTGGGGGTTGGTCGAAGTCACAGAGCGAGGTCACATCAAGGTACGCGCCGGGCATGTTCTCATGCCGAATATCCGCCCGAACGACGCCGACGACCCTTGGCGGCACGCTGTATTCAATATCGATGCTGAAATGTCGATGTTGGTACTCGCGTTGAACCGAGTCGGCGATCCGCAGCGGTTCCAAACGATGCTGCGTGAAACAGGTAATCGTGCCGCTCAGGCAGCAAAAGAATGCGAACGCTTGCGGGAAAGAAACAGAGAATTGGAACTACAGTTGTTCAACCTCAAGCACGCAAACGACCGAAAAACAGCAATTCCGCGACGTGTCGCGGCATGATAGGAAGGCGACTGTATGCCCGCATTTGTGTTTGACCCTACCGTCTTCGTGCAGCCAGGCTACGAGCAGGCCGACGGAGATTGGTCAGAGGATCTCTGCCGACAAATCGAACAGTTGCGAATTCAGCACAAAGAGTTGAAACACTGGGGCAATCTCGCTATTGGCTGTGCGTGGGGGTCATTTTCGCAAGACATTATGGCGATCGGCTGGTTGTATGAAGGCCAAATGGACTATGGCGGGTACAACCGCGATTTCATTGCGTACATCTACGTACGTCAATTGGCTCCGGTGTTCGATTTTCTAGGGACAGGACTCTACTCGGAAGACATTTATCAATTGGCGCTGAAGGAGCCTTGGCATGGTGACACGCATGTGGCACCGGCTTGGGCATCTCGTTGATCAAGGAAATTCGACAATGTCAGCGGGGTTTACGAATCAACAACTACGCGCCGGCCTTGAATCTAAGCTTCAGCCGAAGGCTAGATATACGGAGCATGAACTGAGTGCCTTTGCGCTTGGGGTGGAATGGGTCTCTGGCATGCAACACGAACTCGCCTGTTGGGCTGATGGCGCAGGCATTATTGGTGCTAACCATCTTACCAAGGTTCGAGACGAGCTGATTGAGCTTGAGAGCGATCCGCGCGACCCGATGGAAATGGCAGACGTGTTGCTGGCGCTCATGCTGCATGCCGCACAGAACGGGGTTGATCTTCAAGTGGCGGCACGGGAAAAATTCGAGATCGTGAAGTCGCGGGTCTTTGGAGAGCCTGATGAACGAGGCGTCGTGCGGCATTTAGCAAACCGAGAACGGGAAGCGTAATGAACGCGGATCACAAATCGCCTGCCGAGAAACTAGCTCAAGCGCGCATTGAGCGCCAACGGTTGGTGGACTTGGCGACTGCATCGCTTCCGCCTCCGGCGCTGGGAATGGTGCGGTTAATGTGGTTCGATAATACGGACACTCCTATGCCAGTCGATGTACCGGAGGTTGTGGCGGAAAAGATCAAAACAATTTGGGCGGACGCCGAAGCAAACAAAGGCCCTTTTAGGCAAATCCCACTTGCCGAATACTTCAAGGCGGAAAAGCAGTGCAAGAACCTTTTGCGACCTTATATCGAAAAGCAGTATCCCGACTTGGCACGCAAGAAGAGCAGAGGCGCCTGGTGGAAAAGGGTATTAGGTAATTTTTGTCGGTGACAAAGGAAAGCGAATCATGAAAGCAAGCAAGGTTGAGGTACACCCGGCAGCAAGCAGCATAATCATTGACTCCGTGACATTCTGCTGCGATTTCTCCAAGGCATCTATCCAAACAGGGCATCCGATGGGACCTGTCTTCGTTTTGGGTGATGCCAGGGCCATTTTGCGCGAAACGGACGCCGAACTTCTGGTGAACGCTGGCGTGCCGAGGAAATGATCATGGATATGAGCGACGCACGCAAACCCGTCGGTCACTGCAAAGAATGCGGCAAACCGATTTACGTTGGTGACAATGCGGGAACAATCCCTTCGCTAACGGCCAAATATGGGGTTGATTTCATCTGCGAACCTTGCGCGGTAGATCAAGGGGCGGTGTTTCCGGATGATGTTACGGTTCATTAGCGATAGCCAAGGGAAAAGTGTGCCGTGAGTACCAGAGACTGGCCTCCAGGATGGGGAAAGCACCATGAGGCATTATGCGCATTCAACAGCATTACGACGCGTATAGTTCGTGACGTGAGAACCGAGTCTGTGGAACTGTGGCAACGGAAGGGTGATGCAGACCAGAATCGGTGTCTTGGTGCAGTGCCTATCGAAATAGATCACAGGTCGTTGTCCATCGTTCTCCAGGCAATGTTCACGAGCTACGAAAGAGGGTTTATGGACGGTCAAATTGCGCTAGCAACAGCAGTACAGGCGCCAATCTCTGCGGCTCTTCAAGGAAAGAAATGACCATATCCGCAGAAAGTTACGTGCGTGGCTGCTGCCGACAAAGTTATGGCCTATACAACGCCGCGAAACATTCGACTGTTCTTGGTGTGCTCCTGATGCCAAGCTAGAGGATATGAGGACACATCAGGATCTTGATAAGCGCAGCTTGGCGATGCATCGGTTAATCGCCGAGAAGATCGTGCGCAACCCGTCTCTCTTTGCAAGAGTGCATAAAACTCTTGAGCATTGGCAGACCATCGTAAGCCATGATTCACAGCCATACCTGAAAGAATGGCAAGGATTTGTCGAGAAAGGAATGGATGCCTGTCTGGCGGTCGCTACGGAGGATTCCGAGTACGCGACGGCGCTGCGACAGTCGTCGCCTTTCTGTGGGGTACTGACAAGTCGAGAGCGATTGATGTTTCTGAAAACTTGGAGCCGAGACCATGAAGCGCAGTGAGTTGGAGCACCTCATACGAGCTGCGGCCGCCATTACCAACGAGTACGAGATCATGGTTGTCGGGAGTCAGTCCATTCTTGGAGCTGTTCCGAATGCACCCAGCGAACTCTTAAAGTCCATGGAAGCAGATGTTTTTCCTTTGCACCGTCCGGAGCTCGCTGACCTCATAGACGGATCAATAGGCGAATTGTCGCCATTTGAAGAGCGCTTCGGGTATTACGCGCAAGGAGTTGGTCCAGAGACGGCAATGCTGCCAGAAGGATGGCAACAGCGTGTGGTGAAAATTCAAAACGACAACACGGATTTGAAGATCGGGTACTGCCTCGAACCTCATGATCTTGCCGCATCAAAATTGGCAGCGGGCCGAGCAAAGGATTGGCCCTTTGTAGAGGCAATGCTCAAACACCAGATTGTTGATCCAGTAGTGCTGAAGGAACGGATAACACAAATGCCGCTTTCGCCAGATCGACAGCGACAACTCAGTCAATGGGTTTCCGGAAAAGCAGAACAGAAGATGCCCGACATTGCTGCAGGACGCAAGAACGTCAACAAGGATCTCGGACGCTAAGCCCGTCTCCGACGCGCCGATATCGGCGCGCACGGCGACGGCTATCAAGATCGGCAAGAGCAGCCGTAGCATCGGCCAGCGACGCAACAGGCAGGTAGCGCACACGACCTAAGCGGTTACGTTTGCCTCCCCATACGGTGGCCAACTCAAGGCCTCCAAACAGGTCACACTGAATCCACGCCATGTAATAGCGATGCTCAGATTCCCAACGGTGGACTGATACGGGTATCGCGCTCATAGAGAGAATTGTTGCAGGGCAGTGGCTCACAGCATGACCCTCTTATTCCTTGCCGTCACGACCGCGCTTGGTGCGGGTCGTAACGCTGGCCACGCCGGAACGATAGCGCACGGTTGCAGTCGTCCCGACAGCCGGAACCCCGTCACGGAAGACGCTCTGTTCATGAAGAACATAATCGTTGCGCCCGGTATGCTGCGCAACCATGCCGTCCTGGTGAGCAACGATCCGGCCGGAATAGGCCTTATCTTGGGTCGTTGCGTGCTGGATGCGTGCCGTAGGATTGATTCCAAGAACGATAGCCTCAATGCCGCCCGACATATGCGGCGTAGCCGTCAATCCTGTGCCATGTACGGGCCGTCGCACTCGTTGATTATGTTCGGCTCCTTCGAGCTCCAACTTACCAGGTACAGAACCCGGCAATAGCACTTCACCAGATCGGGTTTGTTTGGAATCTTGGTCGTGAACCATACCGAGATCGGACAACGTGCGCAGGCCAGTTCTTGCGGCGGGAGGAGGTTCTGATCCGATTTCTCCAACTTGCGAAGTGTAGGGCTTGTGAAGGACATGATCGTTTCTTCCTAGTGGGTTGTGAATGGTAAAGGCGCGCTTTGGCAACGCCGGAGATTTGGTGGTAATCAGGTGTTGCAATTCGGGGTTGGTGACGGTCAGGCCAAGCGTGCCGGCCAGGCGGGCAGCGCGTGCTTTGAATACGGCATCGCCGCCGGCGATGTGTATCTCGTTCCCCCATTTCTCTTTGGCGTAACGGAGAGACACCAATAGTGCGTCGTCGGTCACGTCCTTTCGGCCGAAAGTGAGTTTGTCTCCCTGATCGGTAAAACCCGCAGCGCCGTCCTTGAATGAGTAGATCACCCTGCCGGTGCCGGTGACTTTCCAGACGATGTTCTGGATGGCCCGAACGTATGGATCGCTGTCTTGACGAATTGCCGGACGTATGGCGTTCTCATCGGCGTCGGGTTCGGCGGCGTCGAGATCCTTGCCAGCTTTCTTTGCTTCGCGTTTCTCCTGATAGAGCATGCCGCGGAGAGCGCTGATCGCCCCGTCATCACCAAGTTGCGCTTGTTGCTCTACCCATTCCCGCCAGGTCGGAATGGTCGGGATAAGCGCCCGCCGCGTCTCACGCTCTTGGCGGATCTGTTCTTTCAGTTGCGTCTTGGCCTGCAGCATCGTCATGCTCAGGAGTGAGTAGGCCTGTTGCTTCTGCTTCGCGGACAACGCAACGTCGCTCCGGATGGCGAGGCGCTGCGCTCGGTGGCGCGCGGTAAGCGCCGCATAACGCGCTTTCTCGTCGGCAGCAAAGGTGTTGCGAAGCTCGCTCGTGGCGATTGTGTTGCGCAGGCGAAGGGCGCGCTGTTCTTCCGCAAAGCGGTCATGAAGTGCATCCCGCAACTCCTTACGGGCCAGACGCCGATCGAGACGTTTTAGTGGATCGCGTTTGTAGGTTTTGGCCACCGGCGCAACGGCAGCCGCTGGATCAAACCGCTCGAAAGCACCGAACCGCTGCTCGAGCTCCGCGCGTTTTAAGAAGCGGAAAGCCTTTGATGCACTGACAGCGGTTGGACGACCGCTGTTGCCGGCACCGGCGCTGCCGACATCGACCACCTGCATGCCTCCACCACCGGAATCACGGAGCTCAAGGCCAAACTGCGCAAGCGTGCGATGCAAGGCTTGCCAGGATGCCGTAGCGGGGTCCGTCATTGCGCGCTTGAGCGCGGTCGCGGGTTCCCCCCGGCACCAGGTTTCAAGTGACTGCTCGCCGCTCCATGTCTCGAAACGGTTGGCACCGCCCTTGGCTCGAATGAGCTCTGGGTCGACATACCGTTCGTTCTTGACGACGTGCTTGTGGCCATTAACTTCCACCACCTCGTACAACCCGGGATCATGACTCCAGCCGAACTCAATCTCAGCCTCGCGCGCCGCCTTGTGTAGGCGCGAATGGTCCCAAGCAAGATCCGGAGCCAGGTAGGTGACCGGGCTAACGCGGTTCACCTCGATGTGCGCGTGGATGTTGTCTGTATTGGCGTGAATAGCAATGATGTACTGATGCTCGAGGAGACCGAGTGCCTTCAACGTGTGGCGCGCAGCGGCCATGACGTCCTGGACATCGGGGCGTTCGTGTTCTTTCCACGACAGGATGTAGTGATAGACAGGGTTCTTGACCTTCTTGTTGCGGTTGGCCACAGCGAACATTTCGCTTGCCGCCGTCTTCAACGAGGTTACGTTGCCGATCTCAACTGCAATCGTTTTTTCAACATCTTCACCAAGCTCGTCGAGCACGCTCTGTTTGGTGATGTACTGGGTGAGGCGGTCCCAGCTCGTGCGCTCCGCGCGATCGCCCGACTGCTCGATACCTTCCGTGATGTAAGACTCAAGATCCTCAAAGGAGCTCTTGCCGTCCCGACGGTTTGGAGCAACCTTGACGATCATCCCTGTTTCCCGTTGGCCCAGATGCGATCGATAGCCTGCACGATTGCGTCAAGGATCGCCTGCAGCTTGTCAGCATGCTGGCCATTACCGAGGTGATAGAGCGCCTTCTGTTGCTCGCCGAGCAACCGCAGTTCGTTGATGATGTGCGTGTCCATCCGCGTGCGCGTCTGCCTGCCAAGGGTACAGCGCAGCACGTAATCCGAAATAGATAAATTGCAGTCGTGCGATTTTTGCGCAATCTCTGCTTTCTGATCGGGCGTTGCGCGCACGTTTATCAACGCCGTTTTCGGGTTGTCGACCTTCCGGAACGCCATAGCGCTATTCCTGCCGAGTCGCGAGCACCTGCAACGCTGGCGCAAAAAACCGCGCACGAGCAGTGCGCGCTAAACACCGGGTCTCGGGGCGGAGCCCTGAGTTCAAAGAGAAGGGCAGCAAGGTGACGGGCGCGAAGCGACCTAACGTTGTCTGCGCGGTGTGGGTGCAAAATTTATTTTGTGCACACATCTCTCATCCTGTCCTGTATCTATGTAGCAAAGTAGTTGATAGTTTAGTTGATTCGTTAGAATAGAAAAAGTATTTTCTGGAGGCGACAGCGGCGACGAAGGCGCCGCTGCAAGGAATGGCGGTACGGCAGAAAGTTGGACTATGTATTACTGTGTTGCTACTATTACAATATCAGTGCGGTATTTTTAAGTAATCAGTTAGCGAGCAAAAACGGGGACTGTAATGGCGCAGATACGACGGGTAGGGAAGGAGAACATCGAGAAAGCGCGACAGTTGTTGCTTTCGGAAATTTTTCGTGAGCAAACAGATGACCGTTTCGTAAAACGTGAAGCGGTCAAACAGTTACTTGGGCCGTTGATCGCAGCGAGGGATAGCGGGTTGTCGTTTGAGGAAATCGCGACGGTATTCGAGAAGGCGGGCCTTGAGTTGTCGCCGGCAACGCTACGTTCGTACTTCTTTGAGCTCAAGACTGCGGAGGAGCTCGCGCGGGAAGCGCGACGACACGCCGAGAAGGTGACAAAGGCGAAGGCGGCGATAGACAAGAAATATCTTGAATTGCACAACGTGCACGGGCAATCGGTGGCAATGCAGTATGCGAATGCACACTACGCCGAACCGACGCTCTACACAGCACTCGAGCAGTCGCCGGAAACGGCGACTGGTGAAAAGAAAGCGCGGGTGCCGGAAGTGGGGGAGGCGGAAACCTCCCCGCTGGCAACCGCGCCGGCGCCGGTGGCGCCGGCGCCGCGGCCGACTTTGCAGTCGGCCGCGGGGGAACCCCAAAGGCAAAACCCAAAAGCGAAAAGGGAAGAGAAAGCAGAGGGCACTGCACGCAGCGTCGAAGAAATCGAGCGGTCGCTATCCAGGGAAATTGATGCAGTAGCAAAGACGATTGACGAAATCGAAACAGCAAGCTTGGCCACGGAAGAACGAACGGTGTTGGAAGACGACCTGGTCGTGAAGGATGGCAAGGTGTTCTATGCTTCCGGCCGAGCATTTCACGGCTACCTCAGCAAAAAACAGGTGCACCTCCTGCGATCGGTCGGCAAAGTCATCGCGCCAACAGCGGGGCGATCCAGCAAAGAATTTGTGGCGATGCCGCCAAAACTCTAATTTCCAACGTCAGAAATCCGTTGTCTCACACGCTGCGCCTCGTTTAGTATGCGTACCGGTACGCATACTAAACGAGGCAAGGCAATGGACGCTCTAACAGCAGCAGAAAAAGACTTCCGAAAACACTTACGACCACCACCGGTCGGGCAGTCCAATTTCTTTAGCCAGGCAGAGATCTTTCTGGCGCGCATTGCCGCCTCGGCAGATGAGAAGGAAGCCCGGAGACGGGCTGCGGAATTTGGTGGCCTGGTTAAGCGGTGGCGGGCATTCCTGATCGAGCGGCTGACACAGGCAGTTCTCGAAGCAACCGAGGCGGATTGTTCCCGTCAATGGGCTAGAGAATGGCAGAGACGAGTGTTTGGTAGATCAATCGCATCTAAATCGCTATCCCAGTTTGGACATACAGACCGCTCAGGCGGTGGGCGACGGGATGAGTCGGAAATCCCAACCGAAGTCGAAGCACGTGCGGCAGCAATTTACGAGCGTTTTGCGCCAGCGTTGCGGGACGCAACCCATAGGCCAATCTAATACAAAAAACTCTTGACGTTAAGGCGACTGGTCTATATACTGGTCTATATAGTCGATGACTGAGGACGACATGAAAATCGAAGTTGGCGCCTACGAGGCAAAAACAAAACTGCCGGAGCTTCTCCGAGGCGTGCAAGTGGGTAAGCAATACACCATCACAAATCGGGGTGTCGCTATTGCCGATCTGGTCCCGGCCGAAGGCGCCAAACACCATGAAGCCGCCACTGCCGTTGAACAGATGAAAGCGTTCATGGCGAAACGCCCGGTGAAGGGCGTGGACATCAAGGGCTTGATCGAGGAAGGTCGCGCATGAACTTCGTGCTCGACAACTCCGTGGTCATGCGCTGGTACTTCGGTGACGGCTCTACAACGGATCTGGAATACGCATCCCGCGTCCTTGACAGCATGGCGAGCGCCGAGGTGCTTGTGCCTGGCGTATGGGGCTTGGAGGTTGCCAACGTACTCGCACGCGCCGAAGCGAAGGGACTGACGACCGAAGCTCGCACGGAAACCTTCATTGGCATGTTGCACCGCATGAACATTAACACTGACGGCGCAACACCTACGCAAGCGCTAACGAGCATCCTGCAGCTGGCGCGACGTTACAACCTTTCGTCTTACGACGCGTCATACCTTGAACTCGCAATGCGCGAGGATCTTCCTTTGGCAACACTGGACGCTGATCTAAGGCGTGCGGCTGAGCTTGTTGGCGTAGAACATTTTTAGGAGATAGCAGATGAAACCGAGACTGTTGGCGATCCTGATCGCGACAACTCTTGTCCTGCAGCTGACGGCCTGCGCGGACAGTAAAAAAGCAGGTGCAGAAGCCGTCTATGGCAATGTGACAAGTACGCGAATCAAGAGTAATTAAATTATGTTGAAGATATTCGATAAAGCGCCAATCCAGCCGATTCTGTTTAAATTCCATGGGAGCGACGTTCCGCATACCGTCGTGATTGGGCCTACCGGAAAGGGAATGTCGACGGCCGAGGAGTTCGAAAAACGCGAAGACTCAGCCTTACAGGATATGGCACCCTTGAACGAGAAAGAACAAGCGCTTCAGCAAACCGCCGAGGTAGTTTGCAATGTTGTGGCTGCCATGAAGAAGAGCGGACTCTTGCCCGTATTGCCTCAGCACCACACACAGACCATCAAGCGCGTCCGGGCACTACTACAGCTTCTGGCCTTTCAAGATGACGGCAACAGTCACCCCCGAGAAGTGCGTGAGAACTTTTCTCGGAACCTGGAACGAATGGTTTGTACGCGATTGGAAGCGGCGAACATGATGCTCCCAACACCGTTACGTCACTGCGATTTCTAACGCAGTCGCGTTCAAGGGCAGTCCAACATGAAGGAGACCAGGTATTTCAGTGACGTTACCGGCGAAGCGGTCGAGGTAGCACATCCGCATCCGATGGCGAATGCCGAGTTCGCGGCTCGCTGGCCAGGCATTAAAGGTTTCTCAGCCGATGGTTATACGAAATGGGTTGCATACCCCATCTCCGGAAAGAGCGACGCCTTACCAATCACGCGGCGTATCGAACCTAGCGAAATTGATGTCCCGGCAATTACACACAGGAGAACTGCATGACTTACGTACTACTCACCAGCGCAACACTTTGCCTGCTGCTCGGATGGATTTGCTGTCGCCTATGGCGTACCAACCAACGCAATCAGGCGTATTACGAAGCGCGATTGAAGGAACTGACGGAAGAGAGCACAAGGAGGGGACACTACCTCACAAGCATCCTGGGCGTGCTGAATAGGACTACTGGGGGAATCTGCAAACGCATCAGTGAGAACATCGAAGTCGCCGAGGCAATTCAAACGAATGCGCCGGATCTCTTCAAGAAATGCGACGGACTCGCGTATTGGCTGCATGCGCATGATCAATTTTTCGGTTACCTGTATGCAACCGTTGCTGACGGCATTGATCCAGATCATCGCATGCGGATCGAGGAGATGTACGAAACAGGCCACGGCACTATCTATGAGCGCATCTACCAGGCTGCGGGATTGCCGTACCCGCCAATTCCCGCCAACAAGCCAAAATAAGATTTTTATATCCCTAATCAATCATGGATAAACTCGACATGCCGGCGCTCTTCCAGATTTAGCACGCAACAACGATATTTATTTTTCAACTGGTACAACTACGAAAGGGCAACAACAATGGCAACCGATAAGCAGCAACCCAAGAACAACCCCATGCCGGTAATCATTTTCCACGGCGACAAAGGCGGCGTAGGAAAAAGCTGGACGTGCGCCGTCTTCACCGACTTCCTGGTGAAACACCAGATCCCGGTGGCGCTGGTAGATGGCGACACTCAAAACGCAGATGTGTCTCGCATGTTTGGCGATGCGATTCCGGTCAGCAATGCCAACCTTCGCGACCACGGCGGCTGGATGGACCTGACCGACTTCATGATGGCGCACCAGGACAAGGTAGTCGTCATTTCGATGCCGGCCGGCATCGGCCATGAGCTCCGCAAGGAGGCACCGCGCTTTGGACAGACCATCCAGATGCTCAAACGACCCGTTTCGATGTTCTGGGTAATCAATCGCCTGCCTGACAGTGTGAACCTGCTCAACGAGGCCATGGCCGCCATCGGCGAGCATCTCCAAAACAAGTTCGTCGTCAAGAATCTTTTCTTCGGTGACGAGGGCAAGTTCAGCCGCTGGGACCTCAGCGAAACGCGCAAACGCTTTGAAAAGGCCGGCGGCGTGACCATCAAGCTAACCGAACTGCACGAGCGCACGGTCGACAAGCTCTATGCCGACAACGACAACATCATGCCGTTCTCCGCGGCAGTGGTTGCCGTGAATGCGGCGGACAAGTCGCCGCACGGCCTGACGCCGAGCGAGAACATGGAGCTCATCTGCTGGCTACAGGACAACCACAAGACTTTCGAGGTTCTGCGTCCGGCCTTGGGTATCTGATTCGATCCGGACCGGGCAAAGCCACGCCCGGTCCTTGCGCGGAGTACGAAAAATGAACGATGTCGCTACGCAGGAAACCATGGCAATAGCAGCGGTTGTAGCGTCCGCGCAAGCGGCGCCTGCCTGGGTAGCCCGCGTTTTACCTCAAGTCGAAGCCTTGAGGGATGAATACAAGGCCAAATACGAGAACGAGCATAAAGCGCTCACGAAGAAAGAGTTGCGCGAGAAAAAGACGCCCGTAACCAATCCAAACATCTGGACCCATCTCATGGGTGTAGCGACTAGCCTCATGGCCGGCGATTACGACGAAGCGATCGAGGTGCTCGGCACAATGGTCGGCATGGGGCGCGGCATTGGTCACTGGGTTGGTGGTGATGTGGCCAAGGCAATCGAAAGCTTGATCGAAGGCGTTCGTGCAGACGTCCGCGACAAACACCCCCTCCGACCGAGCGAAGCCGAAATGGAGGCAGCCCGCGCGGCTATCAAGTCGGTGCGGTATCTGAGACTGGAAGGGATGAGCGCAAACGAGGCGTTGCGCAAGGACAACATCGGCTGCTATGGCCGTAACTGGCAAGTTCGCCTAGACCTGATGAAAGCCGATGATCCCGCGATTCACCCTCCTATGCGGAGTGGGCAATACACGGTTTTCATGCGCAATGGACAACTCTATGCGCGCCAGTGGAATGTCGTTGATGGATTCCACGATCGTACTCTCACGGTCTTGAGCAACGAGCCGTTTGACCCAATACGGCCACCCTTACAAAAGGGCACAGAGACTGCGGGCACGCCGATGGAAGGCGTACGCTGGGAAACGGCGTACGAGTACGGCAGCAAGTGCGGGGTTGTTCTCGGATATACATGGGGAGAGGACGGCCGGGATCGGGTTCGCTTTCGCGCCGACAATGGGGAGATTATTGACCTCCCGCCTCACATGCTTTTCCCGGAAACAACAACCTCAGCAACCAGTGAGGCGCGCCCAGACACGAACGACGCGGAAACGCGCGCCGTCTTGGAGCAAATACGTAGCCTGGAGCTCAAGGCGCGGATCGCGGCCGAGAATCGCCATCAGCAAGAGGCTCCCGATCACACCAAACGAAACACCCAAGCCGGTCGACGTCGTTTTGATCACTTGCTTGAGGACGAACTAGCCAAGCGCAAAGGGCAATTGGACAAGCTGGCACGCCGCCTACGGCGCAGCCCTAGTACGGTGCCCCCAACTGTTGACGCGGCAAAGAAGCCCGATCGAGGAATTGGCGACTTGGTGGCATGGACAGCTGGCGGGCACCAGCTGGTCGGAGAGCTACGCGATTTGGATGGAGAAATGGCAACGGTGGCCCGCTTGGTGAGTGGAGGGGGCGTGCAGCCGGAACAGCGCAAAGTGCCATTGAGCCGACTCCGGCCGGCGACGGCAAGCGGCGCAGAAGCGGCCGCTTTAGCTGTACACCATAAGCTCGCGGCCCAGCAACAGAAATGGCTTGATTACCACGACACGCAATTCCGCACCTATATTCCATCAACCAGCCCAGATGCCTCATATACCAAGGATTTCACCTTGACGTCTGAAGCAATGCTGCGCGACGGGCGCGCCCATGTCGTTCAAGATGGTCTGATCCGTTGCGGCCAGGGTCAAATCTATGTCGAGAAAATCGAGAACCGCTTCGGGAAGGTAGTCGAATTGCGCGGGTACAGCGTTGAGCCGAAAGAATCCTGGGGCTTCGTCACGCGTTCTGCGGTGCTAGGCCAGTTACCCCAATACGGCACTGTGATCCAAGGAAGCGACGGCAAGTCGTATGTGGTCAGGGACCAGCACACGTGGCGAATTATGAGCCAGCTTTCACCAGGGGAACGCGTCCGTCTGAAAAGCACAGGCGAGGAAAAGATCGTGAAGGATGACAGCAATCGCCGCAGTCACGGCGCCATTGTTTATTCCTTAGAAGGCGGTGGTACAGCAACAAGTCTGGAGATCGATCGCGTGGATACACATGGCGATAAAGTGATAAAGGCGGACGACGCCGGCGAATCCAACGGCGGGGATAAAGCGACTCGGCCAACAAGAGAGGGCGACACGCAAGTACAGGGCTCACAGACGGAAACGACAGTCGTTTTTCTTCCTCTCGAAGAATACGAGCAAGCATTTGATGCCAGTTATGCAGTCATGCAGTTATGCAACCAATCGACCAAAAACGGCGCTGCAAACGTCGTGTCTGTTCCAGCAATTGCCCTAAAGGGCATGCTGGTAACCAGTTCGGGCGGATGTTCGCGTGGTATTGACGGTAGCTTTGATGCGTGGGAGCTGGTTCCAGAAGGTTCGTACAGCGGCGTAACAACGACTGTCTATCACGATGAATCCGCCATCAAAGCCGGACTACGCGATCGTGGAGATCTTGTTGGGTTAATAGTCGCTCATCGCGGCATGAGATTTGTGCTCTCCAGAAACATCAAAGTACGTTCTGCATGCCCGTCTGAACAGTATGCCGTACCAATGCACGACGTGTTGAAACACGACGCTAAGGAAAGGCGTTACGGTTGGCGCGCTCAATACGGAGACGCAGTTCAATGGATTGAGAAAGCAGGATTTGTCCTGGGGGTGTTTGGCGCACCCGGCGACGAACTTGTCATGCTGTATTACAAAAACAAAAAGGGAAGCATTGAATCGACCTGCGTGAAAGATATCGACGCATTCACCGGCCCGATTTCTGACGTTGGAAACCACCAGGAGGGCAACATGGCTCCGAAGTACAAGTTTGCTAAGGACGAAGCAGTCCGTTACAAGGGTGAGCAATACTACTGGATCGGCCGTAAAGTCGGCCAATTTCGCCTGTTGGCCGCAACGCCGGGAAGCGACTCCGGTTTTCTTATCCCTGAATCCGAAGTTGGATTAACGGTGTTTCCGGCGCCAAACAAACACGGCGTCTTCGACAAAAAGCATGCGTCCGTTATTGAATTTAAGAAAGACAACAATTTTTATGTCAGAATCTATGTGCTGCAGGTTGCTACTGATGCTTGGGCAGCAGCAGCCGAAATCCGGCGCCGTGACACTGGTCAAAGCAGCCCGTTGTCGGAATGTGCAATTCAGCCGTCCTATGAAGCGGCAGTTAAGAAGGAACTGTTACCGATAGTTGGCAGGCTTGCAGCTACCGCCGCAGGCAACACAAAGTCAGGCTGGGAGGGCGTCAAGCCTGCCATTGCCAAGCAGGCGATGATGCAATTGCTATCGCAAGTTCCTTCGCAGCTTATGTCTGCAATAATTATTGAAGCCCGCAGCAGGGCAGGGGAGAACCGTGGATAAGGTTGTTTGGCTCGTAGCGGGCAACAAGGGCGGTGCAGGGAAATCCGTCGTCGCAAAAAGCCTCGTGGAATGGCTTAAACGCCAGGAGGTGCCCATCACGATTGTTGATGGCGACACGCGCACCCCAGATGTGGCGAGTGTTTTCAATACGACTTACCGAACCGCGCAATTCGATCTTCATGAGGATGCCGGCTGGCCACTGTTCTCCGATGCTTTATGCCAACCGGAGATCGAGGGGCACGTCGTCACCAATCTGCCCGACGGTATCAACGATCGGGCTATTCAGTTTTTTGAACGATTCGCGACTCTGGTTGACGGTTACGGCTTTCAAGTGAAAGTGTTGTTCGTCATGAACACGCTTCCAGACGGCCTACACCTATTCGCAAGGCTGGCCGACTCATTCCCCGAAGTAATCCCTGTCAAGAATCTCCACTTCGGTGCCGGGCGCACGTTCGGTCACTTCGATGAAGCCTACGGCGGCGATCACGGGGATCGGACGATTCTCTTTCCCTCTATGAACCCTCGCATCATGCAGGTGGTGCGGGAATCGAACCTCTCGTTCTCCGAATTCATCCAGCAGGCCGATAACTCGGAGAGCAATTTCACTTACGCAAAGATCGTCGTGGCCGACTGGTTTGACAGCATGCAAGAAGCCTTCGATGACTTCCTCCTGTCCTGAAAGGAATCCCATGAACGACCTCGAACAAGCCATCAAAACCATTATCGGTCGCGATCCCACAGCGGAGGAAATCGCGAAGTTCTACAAGGTCAAGGAGACCTGCGGCTTCAGCGATCACGATGCGGTCTGGTCATTACTGCTGGCGTTTGGCCATTACGAGATTTTGTACGGCGAGATCCCCGCGAAAATTGCCGAGCAGGCACGAACCTTACTGGCAGAGCACAAACTCGCGATGGACGCCACCGCAGAGGCTGCGCAAAAACACATGCAGGCCAACCTGGTCACAGCCGTAGCGGACACAACAAAACGCATGGCCGATCAAGTGATCAAGACCGGCCAGCAAATCACCATCGACGAGTCCCGTCGCAAGTTTGTCATCGGCGTGGCGTTGAGCATCGGCATTGCTGCGGTGGCCATCGCCTGCGTCGCGTGGGGCGCGTTCGCCCTGGGCGAGCGGAGTTCTGCGGCGGACTTGGCGTGGCTGCGAACCCCAGAGGGGATGGCAGCGCGGCAATTCTCAGAGCTGAACAGCACCAAAGCCATGCTTGATTGCCCGGCGCCGTTCCAGATTCAAAAAAACGACAGAGGGGAAACCCGCTGTCTTCCCTACGACGAAAAAACCAAGCTGATTCGAGGCTGGCGTATTCAGTAACGGTCCATCTTACAAAAGGAGAGCGAACCCATGAGCAACTACACAACGATCGTAATTCGCATGCCTGACAACGACCCCGACAAGGCAACGGTCAGGGACTGCCTTAAAAGGCTTGAACCGTTCCAGACGGCGATGTCCATTGAAGACGAGATGACCATTCTTGAAATGATCGAGCAGCACGATGACTTCCCTGAGTACATCGCCGACGAGGCGCGGGAGAAGACCAAAGAACTGCACACTCAGGCCGACAAGACAAAGTTGATGCCCCACATCATCCCTATCCAAAGTACCACCAGGAACGACGCAATCACATTTGAGATTTAACCAAGGAGGCACTATGTACTCGATACCCCCCGGCGCGATCGCGCGCCTGGTCATGGTCAACGGCAGTCTCGTCAGCGAGGCTGAAGTAGCCCAGATCCTCGAAAGCTACAACTATCAGCAAGATGCCGCTGATCAGAACCGCTGGGTGCTGATGGATTCTGACCCCAGCGACAACAATGCGGCATTGGTTTTCGGAAGCAACGGCGAGATCATCGATGTTTACGCGGATTCCGACGAGAACATCCTCAACCTCAACTACATCGCAATGCGTATCGGCTGGGCGGACTGCGAAATCTATGCGACGAACCAGGATATCGAAGACAAGCTACTTCTTCGACTCGTCAATGTTGGCATCGCCAATTCGTCGGGATTGTCAGAAGCGCGCACCATGGAACCGGATACGCAGAGCAAAGCGCCTGAGTCCGTCCCCGCACTGACCGTTCCAGCAACGACAGCGACCGACACGCCTGTTGCAAGACCTACGGTGGCGCCGACCGCACCACCGGTCGAACCAACCATTGAGGCAATGAATGAAGACTACCAGTTGATGCAGCAGCTGCGCGTCCGACTGGCTGAAGCCGAACAACGCAACGAGGAGCTCGCCGAGGACAAGCAACGTCTCGAGGCGCGCGTTCTGCAACTCGAATCCATCCGCGCCGCGGCCACGCCGGCGCCGATATGTACCGGTGGCGAACGCCCCAATGACGATCCCGTTCTGGTGCAGATCGTGGAGAAACACCTGCTGTCGCTACTGGACCTGTCGGCCGTGAATCAATCGGACTTAATGACAGCGCTCAAGCAGCACGGCTACAGCGTGGATGTGAAGCTGGTACGTCAGTAATTTCTTTTAATCGGAGGAAATCATGGGTTTTTTGAGCAGCATCAACAAAGTCGGTAGCCGCACGCCTACCGTTTCTTTCCCTTTGCAAGTGGAGAGTTTCCACACCGGCGACGGGCCGCATCACGTAACTGGAATCAATCTCTCAAACGGGGAGCGTGTGAGCGTCTTCCTCCGTTCAATCGAGAAGAAAGAGAACGGGCGTGACCGGCCGGAAATCATTCATTTCGCTACCGAGACTCCGGGCAGCGCCGACGAAGACAACCCGCTCGCGAAGGTCTACACCCAGCGCGACGGCGTTTTGCTCGCCGACGGTGCCTATTTCGACAAGAAGGCCAACATGTGGTCTGCATCATGGCTGCGCGTGCTGTCGCATACAGCCACCGAGAGTATCGTTGAGACCAATGTTGCAGCCTGCGTGAATGAGCCGTATAGCCGCGCAGGCGAGAGGTCTGCTGCTTCGGTCGACATTCTTTACCCAGAAAAGAAGGTGGTGGCCACCGACACGGCTGATTTGCAGGAATTCCTGAAGGATCTACTCGCCATCACCGCGCTCGGGAAAAGCATCTGCGCCGTGCGTTTCGTCGACGACGGCGGCGAAGCAGCGGCAACCCTGGTAGTTCCCAAGATCGTCGGGGATGAAAGCCGGGGTTACGGGCAAGAAAATGCCGCAGCGACCATCGAACGCTTCTGGAACAACCTTGGCGAAAGCGATTTCGTGGACACTCTCAAGGAAGGCCTCGACGCCGGGAAAATCAAGGCGACGGTTGTTCCTGGCGTACGCTTTTACTTTGTCGGCAAGGCACTGGAGGCGTTGGTCGGCGGTTCCGACAAAACCCCGAACAAGTTCAAACTTCCTGCCCACGAAGTGCGCGAAGGAGAGCGTACGCATGGCTTCGTGAAGTGCACCATCGCGCTGCGCAAACACAACGACTCCGATGACTATTTCCCGATCGGCGTCTATCCGCTGCAGAGCTTCGACGCAACCGTTACCGCGCTGCAAAACCTGCAATAAGCAAGGCAAGGAACGGTAGGCGCGGAATGCGCCTACCGCGCTTCCCGCATTCCCAACGTCAGAAATCCACGGTGAAGTAATGAACCAGGACAACGCGGAAACGGCAAAAATCCTCTGCCTTTACCGAAAGCTATCGTGTGCGCTTGATCTCGTAAGTGCCAACGAGGACAGCGATGACGGTGGCGATGACTCTGTGGCGTCGATGGTGTTGAAGATCCGAGAGCTCAGTTACGAGCTCGAGCAATTACTGGACAACGACGAAGAAGAGGGAAGGGGAGCAGACTTCGACGTCGCCAGCAAAATCCGCGTGATCGAGCGTGAGATTTCCAGCGTTATTGCGGCCGTCCGAAACTGCGTCGCAAAACGCGACAGAGGACCATCCCTATGAAGTTCGTACGCTGGACCTGTGGCGCCCATCTGATTGCCACCGCCGCCGTACTCGGCTTTACCGGGTGGAATGGCAGCGTACTGGCCATGCTGGGGCTCCCGTTATTAGTGTGGATCTGGCGCATAGCGCCCAATCGCCATATTGCCTTCTTGTCCTTGCTCGCCTATTACCTCATGGCCGATCGTGGCCTGTTGCGAGGCGCAGCAGTCTTCTTTGCCGATCCGTTTAAACCATCCCTACTCGCAGGCCTGGCGATCTGGATCGTGCCCAGTGTCCTACTTGCACTGACGTGGGCCATTTTGTGGGGGCAGCGTTTTCTACCTGGCCGACTTGCGGCAACACTTCTTCTTATATCGGTTCCACCGATTGGCATCATCGGTTGGGCGAGCCCTCTTACAGCCGCAGGCGCATGGTTCCCTGGTGCGGGCTGGTGGGGCTTGTATGCCTTTTTTTCCCTTTTGATTTTGTTGGTATCGACATCGTCATGGAAATGGCCCGGTGTAGGCCTCCTGGCGTGCTTGGCAGTCGTCGCAAATGCTTCCTATACCACACCGTCAAGCAGCGAATGGTCGGGCATCAATACGAACTTTTCGGCCCCTACCAACGACGCCGGCGAGTATGCACGTATGCGCCAGCTATTGGCTGTTGCCGATCGTGCGCTCATGGAAGCGAGGGTTGGAGGCATCCTCGTTTTCCCGGAAGCCGTTGGAGGAAACTGGGAGGTTAATAGACCGTACTGGGATCGGCTAGGAGAGGCTGCGCGGCGGAAAGGTGTAACGCTCCTCATTGGAGGACAAAAAACGATCAGCGGCTCAACGCAGTACGTTAATGGGCTCTTTGGCATCGGTTTGAGCGATGGGGAAATTATTCCTGGCCGAATGCCTGTACCGATCTCCATGTGGATGCCATTCAGCAATAAGGGAGCCGTCGCGACATGGGGTCATTCAGGCGTCACCCGAATACACGGCCAGGCCGCAGCGCACCTCGTGTGTTATGAACAACTTTTGATCTGGCCAGTGTTACGCAGCATGCTCGAAGATCCGCAGATATTGATCGGCGTCGCCAACGACTGGTGGGCTGCAGGAACTGTCATTCCAGCAATCCAGCGCCAGGTTGTCGATGCGTGGGGGCGTTTATTCGCGCTTCCCGTCGTTTTTGCAATGAACGTGTGAAAGCATAAAAATCTCATAAAATGAGTAGGATAACGGCCAATGTTTACGCAATGTATAAAAAGAGCTTGCGCAGACTTACACACTGCATTAATCTCTGTCATGTTGTCTTAACTTGGACAAGGTGCATCGCGATGCAACTCGCTACTTCAGCCCCTATGCAATTGACGTTTTTACCGATGAATGGATTGCCGATGAACGATCTTGGCAGGATCGATCTGAAAGCAATTCGCAAAAGCTTCAAGCTGGAGCAAGAGGAGTTCGCTTTGCTGCTTGGTGTATCTGCAAGCACGTATCGCTCATGGGAGTACGAGCAGCGGCAGCCGTCGGATGCCGCGTTGTCATTGTTGAAGATTGCGGCCGCACGTCCAGATGTAGTGAAACAAGTTCTAGGCGCCAACGTAGATGCCTTTGTAGAAACCGAGGCGATGAATGTAGGGACCTAGAAAAACAAAACGCCAACGTTGGCAGCGTTGGCGTTTTGAGATAGGCGACTTAGTTTTCGGGCGATTACTAGGTCAGGGCAGTGATTGATTGCTTTGAACCGGCACAGCGCTAAAAGCTGTGCTGTTGGGGTCATTGTAATCCGTCACTTTTTCGATTGCAAGTGGTACATGAAATGAGTGACGATCATGGAGACCTTCACCTGGCCCGGCCATAACCGGGCGCACGGGTTTGAGTACATTCATGCGGCGTGGTTCCCACTGGGGCGCGGTCTATGAGAAACCGCATCCTGTACCTGACCCGCAATACCATTCCCTACGTCAAAGAGCTCCAGCCGCTGGCTTATAGCGTCGCCGGCTGCATTCTGATGCAGCAGCTCGACTATTGGTTCGAGCGCTATCCGAACGGTTTCTATAAGTTTATGGAACCCTCAGAACATCCTCGGTATAAGACTGGCGAAAGCTGGTGCGAGGAATTAGGCATGAGCGCCGACGAGTTCCGCACGGCTTTCGACAAGATCGGGACACGACACAAGTCAAAAAGCCAGTTTGAACAAGCAACCGACAAGTTTCAGGGAAAGTTCTACTGCAGTTACCTGGATCGGCGCACCAATCTAACCTACTACTTCCGCAATCATCCACATCTAGACAAGGCGCTTGATGCGCTGATTGTCGTCGACAACACCCCGCCAGGCCCGGCCGAAGGAGGTCAACCGATAGGGAACTCCCCTACTTCGCCGTCCGTAACTAACGGAATACAAGAGGGATTTACAGTAAAGCCGATACCGCCAGTTACTGTAAATCGGGAATCCCTATTTACAGTAAAACAAGAACGCCAAGATACAGGAAACGGGCAACAACCAGACACAGGAAAGCAGATATCGCCAGATACACAGATGGACATTCCCGAGTTACAGGAAACCGGAAAAGTCCATGTCGTAAATACAGAGATTACGGGGTCAGAAATTACTCAGAAACCACAACAACAACCCCTAGGCGCACTCGACAATCGCGCCGACACGGTGACGCTGGAAGTGAGTTGTTGTGGTAACCCCGACCTAGTTTTCCCGAAAACCTTGCACCCCGAAGAGCGTGAAGAAATCGCCAACATGCTCCGCGGTTGTCCGGAGGGACATCAGCAACAAGTGCTTGACGAGATCGAAGGTGCGATTCGTGCGAGAACCATCCAGAAAGGGGTTATCCCCTTCTGTCGCGCGTTGGTACGAGCCGTACAGATGGGCTCATTTACGGCAAACCTGGGAGTGTCAGTGTTGGCGAAACGCCACGCTGATGATGCTCACGTTGAGCGAATTACCAAGAGCACAGCCCTGGAAGTCGAGGAAGCGGCGCTTGTCAAAGGGAATGCGTTGATGGAACAGATATCAAACAAGCGTAAAGCGCGTGAGGGACAGAACGGGCAATTGACGCACTAACTTCTGACGTTGGAAATTGAGCATTGATGTGTGCTACAAAAAACATATCCACCGTTTCTGTGCATAACTCTGTGGGTAAAGACGAAAAAAAGCGGCGCCGACAAGGAAAGTCGGTACCGCTTAAGAAGTAGGCACGAGCGGAGCTACAACGTCCCGGTAAACGATGGAGAAATACTGAACCGTTCTTTGACCATCTTGCTGAATGCATTTTTCTCGGAAGCAAGGATGCGTTTGTACCAGCCGCGTGCGTTGTCGAACTTGAAACCTAACGCCTTGAGTTCATCATTCTTCCCAAAGAGCTTTTTGCCAACGATCCCGAAGTAGATGGATTCGATCGTATTGTCATCAAGTCCGACAATCTTGATGTTTGCCTGTTGTGTTTTTCCTTCAACCCAAGACTTTTCGGACACTAATTGCTCGTCGGTCACCTCCATGAGCCACAGTTTTTCTGTGCTTGAGAACCGGTAACCGTGCTCCTTTAGCTCGTCTTTGATTGCGAACGCGTTGTCGACCTTGATGATGTGACCACCGCGCTTCACCTGGGCTTCGTATTGGGGTTTGCCAACCTTCTTGGCCATCGCCGAAAGATCTCGACTGTCAATCTCGTCTGCTGTATCAGCCAGGTTGATCTTCCCCATACGGTGAGCTACTTCGAGCAGCTGCTTGTATGTGGTGTAGAACTGTTTGTCGTGACCCGTCTTCCCGAAAAATGAACAGTCGCAGTGATGTGCAAGCTCGTGAATTGTCGTTTTGATGATATGCGCTGTCTTGCGACTCAGATTGAAGATCCGGATCTCGCGCGTGAGCAAACTGTAGTCGCCGTGTTTGGTATTGCTCTCTGTCGCGTGTATCGAGACACGAAACGTCTTTACCATCCCTTTCTTCTCTGGAAAGGCTTCTTCCGCGATCTCCTTCAGGGTTCTCCAAACCTCGTAGTTGTTGAGTGTCAGCATGATTTCATCCCTTGAATAATGATTACTTTTTAGACCTAAAAACAGGCTTACCGGCTTTGTCGTCGAACGTCTTGGTGCATTCGGGATAGCCGGTACATCCCCAGAAGAACTTTTTGTCGGAGCGGCGCTGCTTACGCACCATCGGTTTCGTACAGTCTGGGCACTGCGCTCCATCGGAGGGCGTCGGCCCCCTACCCTCTTCTGCAGCCGGCGGCGCTACAGGTAGCTGGCCGAGCTCGGATTGAAGCGTGGTGTCGATGTCACGCACCACATCAAGGTAACGTGCCTGTGCATTGGCGATCTGGTCCAAACGTTCTTCCATGTGTTTGGTGTAATCGATGTCCATGAAGGAGAAATGCGGCTTGAGAGCGTCGTAAACGCGATAACCGAGATCCGTTGGCTTAAGGCGTTTCTTGTCAACCACCACATAACCGCGGTTCGTAATGCCGGTCATGATCTGCGCATAGGTGGCCGGCCGCCCTACTCCGGCGTCTTCGAGTGCGCGAATCAGGCTTGCTTTGCTATAACGTTTCGGTGGCTGGGTTTCGTGGGTCAAAACTGCGCCGTCGAGGGCTTGCAATGACTCATTGATCGGTAACGTCGGAACCGGATTCGCCGCACAACTCCCCTCCTCCCCTTGCTCGTCGTCAAGTTCGACCGCGCCTGCTTGCATGAGACGCCATCCTTTAACAACCAGGGTGCGGCCGACAGCCACAAAAACAAACGGCGTATCGCGGTCATGATCGGTGCTGGCCAATTCAACCTCTCTGACCATATATTCGGCATCGGCAAGCTGGCACGCGATCGCACGGGTGCGAATCAATCGGTAAAGAGCTACTTGTTCTTGACTATCACCAGCCTCTTCTACCTCGAAATGCGTTGGCCTCGTGGCCTCATGGCCCTCCTGCGCACTCGCCTTTGCTTTCCAGCGGCGTGGCTCTGTTGCCAACGGCAAACCATGCTCTTGTGCATAGCCCTTGATTTCCGCAATTGCTTCGTCGGATAGGTTTGGATCATCGGTACGGTGATAAGTAATGTGGCCTTGATCGAACAAGGCCTGCGCATAGGCCATCGTCGTTTCTGGGTCATAGCCCAACGCGACGGAAGCCGCCTGTTGCAACGTCGATGTGATGAACGGCGCCGGTGGCGCCTCGGTTGCGGTTTCTTCAGTGCATCCCAACACGCGGACGGCGCGAGTCGCAGCGGCTTTGTCAGCCAAGGCCCGATCCAGCCAGAGCTTTTCCATCCCTTTTTCCTGCAGGTCAGAAAACCGCCAGGTAGCCGACCAATTGCCGGCGTCGCCGGCAAATCGCAACACAACGCTGAAATGGGTCCGAGAGATGAAAGACTGAATCGCGCGTTCACGTTCAACGACCAAGGCCAGCGCCGGGCTTTGGACTCGACCAGCTGATACCCCGCGTTGTCCTAAGGCACGGGCGAGCGGTCCGGATACCTGGTAGCCGACAAGTCGGTCAATTACGCGGCGAGCCCCTTGGGCAGTAACGCGCCCCATGTCGATACGGCGCGGCGCGGCCAGGGCGCCTAACACCGCCGACTCTGTCACCTTGTTGAAACTGATTCGCTCCGCATTCTTGAGCCGCAGGACTTCTGCCAGATGCCAACTGATAGCTTCTCCCTCGCGATCAGGATCAGTGGCTAAGAGAACACGATCGCACGTCTGGCACAATTTCTTAAGCCAGGCGATCGTTTTGGCTGAACGCTCCTTGACTTCATACTCAGCGGCATATGCCGGTGCTGAAACGCCGAGAGAACGTTCTGGAAGATCGCGAACGTGGCCATAGCATGCGGCAACCTTGTATCGCGGGCCAAGAATGGCCTGCAACTTCTCGGTTTTTCCTGGGGATTCAATAATAACAAGCGTCGTCATAGGGCAAGGCTCCGGTGTGAAATAAATGTGTTAGAGTGATATTGTAATATCTCTATATTAGCGCTAAGATAGGCCGTGTGTACTATAAATTATTCTGTTTTGGCTATCGCAATTTCATTTCCAACGTCAGAAATACCGATCGTTATCAAGGACCGCCAATGAAAAATCGTCTTCTGCTTTTGGTCTCGTTCCCGTTGCTCGCACACGCAGGGTTGACGGTCGTCGACGAGCCATCCCAACCGCAAGCGCCCGCTCGCGCCGGCGCTCCCGTTGTCCAGATCAAACCAGTACCGGATACGTGGGTGGGCGACGAGGGATCAACCCTTCGGGAGTCCATTGAAGCATGGGGAAAGAAAGCAAACTGGCGCGTGATCTGGGATAAGAATGCCGAAGACATCGATTACCCGCTGTTGGCGCCCGTGCGGTTTCAGGGGACATTCGATGAGGCCGCAAGTGCTTTTATCAAACTATACGAGAAGGCCAGAAAGCCTCTTTTGGTCGACATCCAACCGACACAGAAACTCATCCACGTGACAAGGAAGCCGCAATGAGCAATCTCAAAACGATCTTTGGTATCGCGCTGGCGGCAATCAACGTCGTCGGCTGCACGACCTTTCAAAACGTCGACAACATCAACAAGGACGTTCATCGCAAATACGACGATACGTCCAAGCAGATCACCCAAAGCCAGGCGATTCCGACGAAGAGGGAACGAGACACGGCAGTCTATCTCAAGGAGCAATGGGTATCGCTGGAACCGATCAAGGCACGCGACAAGACTGTCGCGCCCGTGACCAAGTGCCGTATCAAGATTGCGACCAACGAACCGGTATCAATTCTGGAATTCGGGCAGATCGTCACGAAATATTGCGGGATTGCCGTGCGCGTAACCCCGGATGCTTTGTCAGCGATCGATAACCCATTGCGCAGTGACGGGACGACAGCCGCGACGGCCGGCGGGCAGACCACGGGAACAAACGTTGTCCAGCCGACAATACAGCAGCCGGGCAACATGTACGTGCCGCAAAGCTCGTCAGCGCAGATAGCAAACAATCCGCGCTTGGTTGACATCAACTACAACGGAGAGTTGAGCGGTTTGCTCGATATGGTGGCAGCGCGCTTCGGTCTGTCATGGAAATTCGAGGAAGGCAAAGTCAAGATTTACAACCTTGATACGGAGACCTTCTACTTGAATGCCATCGCATCAGGAACCGAAATGCGATCTGAAGTGCAAAGTGGCACAACGATGGTAAACGGCGCATCGAGCGGAACGGCAAGCAGTACTGGGAGTACCGGAAGCACCAGCGGGGGTATCGGTGGCCAAACGACATCAAGCCAGACCACAACCGTAGTTCTGAAAACGGCGATCTGGGATGACGTGAAGAAAACCCTTGACTCGATGGTATCAATCAAGGGGCGGTGCGTGACTTCGCCATCGACCGGCGCGATCATCTGCACCGACAACGCGGACGTTCTCAGCCGGATTCGTAGTTACGTCGACCGCGAGAACATAAACCTGACCAAACAGGTGATTTTCCAGATTCGGATTGCAGCGGTGACCCTGAACGATTCCGATGCGTTCGGTATCAGTTGGAATGCCGTCTATCAGTCGCTTTCCAGCAAATACGGGATCAAGCTGGCGAGTTCTTTCTCGGCGCCACAAAACGCGATTACTGGCACGTTCTCGATCCTGGAAGGCAGTTCATCTCCATGGGCCGGCACGGACGCAATTCTGAATGCGCTGGCAGAACAAGGCGCCGTCAGCATCATCAAGCAACCGACGGTATCCACACTCAACCTCCAGGCCATTCCGGTGCAAGTAGCCAAGCAGGACGGTTTTGTCCCTGGTTCGCAGACCGTTACGACAGCGAACGTAGGAACGACGACGACATTCCAGACGGGGATCATCACGACAGGTTTCAATATGTCATTGCTCCCGTATGTGATGAACGATAACCGAATGCTCCTGCAGTTCTCCATCAACTTGTCCAGCCTGCGCAACATACGCACGGTGAAGGACAGCAGTGGCGGTGGCTTCGCTGAGGTGCCCGAGCTCGATCTGCCGATCAATTCGTCGCAAAAAGTTCGTCTTAACCCCGGCGAGACGCTGATGTTGAGCGGATTTGATCAGGAAGAGGATTCGACGACATATAACGGCGTTGGACATTCGCGAAATATTCTCTTTGGGGGCGGAGTGAAAGGAACTCGGACGCGCAGCACTCTGGTCGTGTTGATTACTCCTGTCATCATGGAATAAAAATGTTGTTCCCGAGAAGAAATCAAAAACCTTTGCCGCACGCAGATGACATGTCGTCTGGCAATACGGTACGAATCATCCCTATCAACGGCCGGAAGTTCGTAACCGGCCTGTTCTGGCAACCTTTGACGAGCCCACGCAGCTACATGAGCGAGGCACGTACCATCGGCAAAAAGCGGAACTGGGACATCGTGGCGATCCGGAAGGGGGTCCGCATCCAAGCCGGATTTGTCAGCAAGAACGCCGGGGTGATGAAAGGGATGTACAGCTTGGCATCGGCGTTGGCCGGGCAACTCGGCGATTCGTGGATTGGAGCGTTCGCCGTCGGCAATGACGAATATGCAGTCATTGCCGTGCATGACGGGTCGATCGTTCCGGGATACGACGTCATCACCGACAAGGAAGATGCGGTAAGTCGGCTCAAGCAGGGCTACCAACTGTTTCAGTACGACAACGAGCATGTTTATGCCCCGGCGGACTTCGAGTTCTCGCAGTACGAAAAGAGCTTGGAAAGCCTCCTGACACCGAAGAATCTGAAAGGGGAATACCGCCTCAAACAATTGACGTTCGGTCTGACCAAGCAAGAGCTGATTACGGTGGGCATCTGCGGCATTGCTCTTATGGCCGGCATGTACGGCTGGTCGGAGTACAAGGCGTACGAACAGAAAAAGGCCAGGGAAGAGCAGATCCGCCAAGAGCAACTGCGGCAAGCGGAGCTCGCCCGTCTGAATGCGAACTCCCGAGCGAAGCAGGGTGCGGAAGCCTTGCAACATCCTTGGGCCGCGATGCCTGGCGTAGTGGATTTCGGGGCAGTATGTACTGCCGAGATCTACGCGCTGCCGCTGAGCGTCGCGGGCTGGCAGATCGACGCGGCGAAGTGCGAGGCGAAGTTATTGACGGTCACCTACAAGCGCAAGGTTGCGCACACAACGGTCAATGACTTCATTGATGCGCTCGGGGATGGCTACGATGGGATGCCGCTCTTTACCGATGACGGCAATACCGCGACGGTGAAACGCGCCGTGAAGATGCTGTTTGGAGGCGATGAGAAAGTCGCAGAGGCCGAAGCGGTGCAAAACGCGTTTCTGTCTCATTTTCAGACCGTAGACGTGGGACTTAAGTTGATTGAAAAAAAGGTCACGCTGCCGCCGCCTCCCCCACCGCCGCCACCACCACCAGGACAGCCACCGGCACCGCCGCCACCCGCGCCGGTCGCGGATTGGCGGTTATTCAGTTTCGAGTTCGAAACAGCAATTGCACCGGAGCTCTTGATTGCCGGGTTGCCGGACAAGAACGGGGTGCGGATTACCAAGATGGAAATGCGTTTTGTCGAGGATGACGCTTCGTTGAAGTGGACTGTTACCGGAGAACTGTATGCAAGCAAGTGAATTCATGAAAGTGCTCGTCCCTCTGGGCCTGGTCGTTTGTTCGGTGTCGGTTACTGCTGCCGATGTTCCGAACGTTGGCGATCTTGGACGGATTCAGGGAGAAACCATTCTTCTCAAGGCGCAAACGAAACGGGAGGAGGCTCAGGCGGAGCTGGCTGCACGTCGTCAGGGTGGCGTCAGTGCAGATGGAACACTGCCGGTCCTGAAGTCGATTTACGGGACGGAAAAGCGGTTGGTGGTGACATTCCTTTACCCCGGCAATGTGACCGTTGAGGCAAATGAAGGTGATCAAATCCCTGGCGGATATCGTGTGAGCAAGATTTTCGCGGAGACCAGCAAAGTGGATCTAGCGAAAGGCCGTGAGAAGTTCCAAGTCGGGTTTTCGACGTTGGCACCCACGTCTCGTCAGGTGACGGGGCAAGGGAATAATGCCGGTGCCTTTGTTCCGGGGATCAATCGGTAAGGGAGAAAGCAGCATGGGCGCGAATGACTCGCTGATGGGGGGCGTTATTGCCTCTGGCCGCGGTGCAAAGTACGAGGTGGGCGTGGCTGACCTCGACAAACTGTGTCTGATGACTGACGGCACGCTGTATGTGGCCTCTGCGTACGCCAAGGATATGTCGGTCTTGTCGTACATGGAGCTCCTGCGCCGAAACAAGATTGTCTTCAAGGTCCAGCACGCGACAGTGGACGAGATTCAGCGCATGTACTCGTCGGCTGTGACTACGAGCAGTGGTGATAACTCGGTTCGTCAAGAACAGGTGATTGCGCTCATCAAGAAGGCGGTCGGTTTGGGAGCAAGCGATATTCACTTCCGAAACTACGCCAAACACACGGAAACCTGGATGCGAATTGACGGGTTCCTGGAGAAGGACCGGCAAGGCGTGTTCGGGCCAGAGGATGGTGCGGCGCTCTGCGGCACGATGTACCGCTCAATGTGCGACGTGGCCGAAGGCGACTACGTACCAACAAAGTCCCAAGACGGACGTATTTCGCGGGAGTTTCTTTCTGCTTGTGGTCTGGTCGGTGCGCGAATTGCGACGCGACCGATGGACTACGGCAATGAAGTGGTTTTGCGGCTACTGACCCGTCACAAACGCCAGACGCTGGGAGAACTGGGTTATCTCGATCGGCAGCTAAGAGATCTGCACCGTATGACTGAAAGGACACGTGGAATAAATATTTTCAGCGGCGAAACCGGCTCCGGAAAATCCACGTCGTTGGAGGTTCTGCTGTCCGATCTTCTCGCACGGCACAAGTACAAGATCAAGCTGCAGACGATTGAAGATCCTCCCGAGTATGTGATTCCAGGGGCAGTGCAAACGCCGATTCTTTGCGACAAGCGAGATCCCGAGGAAGTATCGCGGGAGTGGGCGCGGTCAATCAGTAATGTCTTGCGTCTCGATCCCGACGTGATCATGGTTGGCGAAATGCGCGATGTGGATTCAGCCGTGGCCACGTTCCGCGCGGCCATCACCGGTCACGGGGTTTGGACCACGTTGCATACCTTCGATGCCCATGCCAGTTTGCAGCGCCTGTTGGATATCGGCGTGGATATCAACCTGCTAACGGATGCATCGATCGTTACCGGGTTGATCAATCAGTCCTTGGCGGCAAAGAACTGTGAGCACTGCCGGCGTCCCTATTTGAAGTACCGACACGAGGTGCACGAGGAACTGCGCGAACGGATCGAGCTGTATTGCGAGCCCGATCGGGTTTTCTTGAAAGGGAATGACCGCGGGTGTCCGCATTGCAACGGACGCGGCTACAAAGGGCGTACCGTCATTGCAGAAACTGTGGTGCCAACGCAGGCAATGATGAACGTCTTCAAAAGGGATGGGAAAGCGGCCGCGCGCAAATACTGGGTTGAGCACCAGAAGGGCGTAACAAAGGCGCAGCACCTGATTTACAAGATCAATGAGGGAATTATTGACCCACATCTTGGCGAGCAGATGGTTTGTTCGCTTGATGAAGATGTCATTACGTTGGGGTAATCATGGGGCTACGAGAAACACTGGAGTTCTGGTACTTGAAGTCATTGTTCGGTTCTCGGCAGAGAATTGAGTTCTACAAGTCCCTTGCGCTACTTATAAAGAATGGGGTGAAGCTCCATAACGCCTTGACCGAGATCTACAACATATACAGCGACAACGGGATGCGCCCCAACAATATTCAGTCGGTGGTGGCGCAGGAATGCCTCCTTGGCGTAGCCGAAGGTCTGCGGTTCTCCGATACATTGGCAAAATGGGTGGGGTATCAGGAGTACATGTTGATCGCTGCAGGCGAAGAGACGGGGAAACTGGTAGATGGCCAAGACTACCAGGGTGCTTTCAGCAAGGTAATCGATGTCGTCAATGCGATGAGCGCGGTGCAAGGCGCGATCATGAAAGCAACCCTCTACCCGTCGGTGCTTTTTGCCGAGGGGGCGTTCCTGTTGCACAAGGTGTCACACGACTTGGTGCCGAAGCTGTCGCGGTCAACAAATCCAGAAACCTGGAATGGACCGGCACTTCTGCTGAAGGTGATCGCAGACACAGTGACAGGATACGGCCTGCCCATATTGCTGGCGGGTATCGGAGTCGTTGTGGCGTCACTGGTCACGCTACCGTACTTTCGGGGGCCTGTACGGTTGTTTCTCGAACGCATACCCGTGACGCCGTGGGCAATCTACCGAACTTTCCACGGAAGCACGTTCCTGCTCAACGTTGGCGTGCTGCAAAGCTCCGGAGTAAAGCTCAATGATGCACTGGTGAAGCTCGGCAGTCGGGCAGGGCCATGGTTGAAGGAGCGGATCGACGCGACCCTTTACGGCGTCAACATCGGTAGTGGATTGGGGCAAGCCTTGTATAAGGCCGGGTTCGATTTCCCGGACAAGAAGGCAGTGCAGTTCTTGCGAGTGATTTCCGGGAAGGATGGTGCCAATGAGGAAATCGAGCAATTTGGCAAGGATTGGATGAAGGACAGTATTGCGCAATTGCAGAGTGTTGCGAACGTACTGCTCGGCGGCAGCATGCTGGCGATCGGTGCGTTAATGCTGATTGTGATTGCCGGTGCCGGCGGCATGTCCGACGCGATGATCCAAGGTATGACCAGGTGACGGGAGGATACCGGCGATGATCAAATAAAGTACAATGCTATAAAATAATCAATGTAACGCGGTTCCAATCAATCAACAGGAGTTAAACCATGAAACTGCATTTCCAACGTCAGAAAAGTGGTGGTGCTACCAAGCTGCAACGCGGCTTCGTCTCCATCGAAGTCATTATCGTGTTGGTGGTCGTTCTCGGCTTGCTGGCGCTCGGCGCGAGCAAGATGGATATGCTGAGCACTGGTGGAGACACCACTGAGGAGATGAGCAACATTCAGGCGCTTTACGCCAACATCAAGGGATTGAAATCGTCGCAGGGTTACGGTACTGCAGGAACGGACCTAACCTCGCAATTGATTTCTCTGAAAGGTGTTCCGAAGAACATGTCGGTTGTATCCGGCGTTGTCTACAACCTTTTCAGCGGAGCGGTCACGATCGTGAGTACGGGTGCAGGCTTCACCCTATCGTCCGCTAATCTTCCGCCCGAGGTATGCATCAAGCTCGCAACGAAGGTGTCGCGTAGCGGGAACTTCAGCAGCACGACGATCAACTCGAACACCGCTATTGCCGGTGAAGTAGTGCCGGCAACCGCCTCCACCCAATGCAACGGAACGACCAATACCGTTGCTTGGACAAGCGCGTCCTAAGCTCTCTCAGGGATACAACGGATGAAGATCAACGAGATCAGCTTTGTTGATCTCTATCTCGGTGATGGGTTTTGCGACATCACCGGGCTAGACGGGGCAGGGCGAAAGCCTGCCCCTCCTTCTCTTGCTGGAGAGCTCGATTTCCTGCGAAAAGAGTGCAAACGAATCTGCGACGCCGAGGGGGAGTCTGAATTCTCGTTGCTGGTCGACGGAACGATTTTCCGAGGAACGGCACTTGAGGATGTCGCAAACAACGACGTCTTTATTTTGCGACGTTCGGCGGCAAGTATTCTTCCTGTGCAATCCATCGGATTCAGTCCGCTAGTCCTGAATGAACTGTTACGCAAGGACATGAAGGGGCTGATCCTGTTCGCTGGCGAAATGGGTGCCGGCAAGACATCAACTATGGCGTCAGTTCTTAAGGCAAGGCTGGAACGGCACGGTGGTATCGCCATCGGGATCGAAGATCCACCGGAGACCAATCTGAATGGTCTTCACGGCGAGGGGCGTTGCATCCAGGTGCGTGCGTCCAGGAAGAACGGTGGGTACAAGGAGCAAATGCGCCGAGCAATGCGAAGCGGCGCCGACACGATCATGGTTGGCGAGATTCGCGACAACGAGCCGGCGATGGAGGCCGCGAAGGGGTCGATCAACGGCCATCTCCTGATGGCGACTATCCATGCAGGCAATCCAATCGAGGCCATAGAGCGGCTTCAGACGTTTTGTAACGGCGCTGGTGCAAGCAACACGAACGAGATCCTCGCTGACGGTCTCTCGATGGTGATATGGCAGACCTTGGAGCGAATGAAGATGCCAAACACTGCTCAGCAGACCGGAAGGAATGTAACGCGGATTCGATCGGAGTTTTTGATTGTCCGGGAAAAAACAGGGGTAAAGGCCCGAATCCGTAAGGGGCAGTTGGACCAACTGGTGCACGACGTTACTGAACAATCCACACAGATGGCATGGAATGCCGTCAATGCGGGAGTAAAACAGTCATGAAGCGACTTTTGCGCGGATTTGTATCGATCGAGGTGTTGATGACGCTGATCGTGGTGATTGGCGGCATGACTCTCGGCCTGCAATGGCTGCAGTCGGATAGCGAACAAAAAATTAACCAGGCGGCGGCTGAGCACGCGAAGCAGATCGGCGATGCAACGGGCCGGTTCGTCAAGGACAACTATTCAACGATCGTCGCGGCGGCAACACCTTTGGTTACGTACACGCCTGCATCGATCAGCGCTTATCTTCCCTCGAATTTCAATACGACAAGCCCATATGGGCAAACGTACTCAATTCGCGTGTATCAGCCGTCCGCAAACAAGCTCGAAACGATGATTGTCACCACTGGCGGGGAAACGATTGCCGAAACCAATTTGCGGAAGATCGCGCAATCTATCGGTGCTACAGGAGGGTACGTATCAAGCACGAATACCGCGCAGGCGCAGGGCGCCTACGGCGGCTGGCAAATGAATTTCGCAAACTATGGTGCAACGCCAGGGGCCGGCAAGCTGGCGATCGCTCTGTTCTTCCAGGATGGCGCGCTCGTCAGTGATTATCTGTATCGAAATGCGGTGCCCGGTCATCCGGAGCTAAACCAGATGAACACACCGCTGAATATGCGTGCGCAAGCCACAGAAAACACGTCAGACGCGCTTTGCGTGGTTGGGGATGCAACGACCTATGGACGAATTGCCGTCGACGGCGTGGGCGCCGTTCTGAGCTGCCAATCGGGAGTTTGGAAACGCCAAGGAGCTGGGTATTGGAAAGACCCAGTTGCGACGTACGCGGCGTTGCCGGGAAGTGGGAATAACGTCGGAGATGTCCGTTTGGTGACGACTTTATCCCGAGCGTTCACATGGAACGGGGCTAGCTGGGTCGGAATTGCGGTTGATCAGAACGGCAATTTGACAGTATCTGGAACTGCCACCATTAATGCGATGAATGGAAACCTTCAAGTAAACGCGATGGCGACGGAAGGTACCGCATGTTCCGGCGAACGGCGAATTGCTGCCAGCAACACAACTTCCGGCTTGATACTTTCTTGCCAATCCGGGGCGTGGAAGCCGGCCATGAGCGACACACGGTTTGGCGGCGCTTACGGTTGGACAAACAACCCGCAAACCGGGGCGAAAAGCTGTCCGGCCGGTTACTCAGCAACATACATGGGCTTCAACTACGGTGATGGCAGCGGGAATCCAGCCCGCTTTTACATTTGCCAGAAGTGATGATCTGCTTGCCAATCCGGCGTGTGGACAAGGTTGTCTCGCAGCCTTGAACGCGTAGTGCTAACGGTCGGGCCAACTACAGCCTCGAGCATACCGGCGCTGACATGCCCGACTGGATATATTCGCGTTTCGTGCGACTCATGGTCCGGGTACTTTAAGGAGTCATCCGGGCTTATCGGAGCCCTTCCAACCGGCGATGACTCATGTCAGTTCCACAACGGCAAGCCTGGTTATGACCCGTTTTATGGGACGATTACCTGCATCAGGTGATTGCTTTGCCAATCCGGCGTGTGGAAGCGTGCGGGGGAGACAAACCGTTGGGGCGGCTCATATTTCACTGCTTCATGGGCAGCCGGTGGATGCGGTTCCGGAAATCCGCTTACCGGAGCGTGTAGTTGCCCTGCAGGATTCAGCCCGAATCTGCAATTCGCGATCGCAACGGGCGGCTGTCAGCCCTGCAGCTCGTACAGTTGCTATAGACCGTGACGCTCTTGCCATGTCCGGCGTGTGGAAAAAGAATGGGATGGCCTCCGCTTACAAAGAGACAGGTTCGTGGGCGGCGTTCGCGTATGTCGGCGTACAAGGAGGGCTTGATTCGTATTGTTTGACGCGGAACATCAACGCCACGTCAACCGGGTTGATTCTGGCAAGTGCTCAGCTTGATGCAAGCGCAATAGGTTACGGCTCAGAGATCGTGGTAAATCTTTACCTCGATGGCGCGTCCATCGGGAAAAACTTTCAGTTCTCGCTTACTTCTGGCGGCTTTTATACCTCTGCAAGTGGCGCTCAAACAGTGACGGCAGGCATGCACACAATCCAGATTTGTGTAGGGGGCGCCGCCCTCGTATCGTGGACGCCTTACTTCTCGATCAACTCGCTGATATGACGCTCTTGCCAATCCGGCGTGTGGCGCCCGTCACCAGGCGTTCAGGTAAATGGCGCATATCCCGGTTCGCCTTGCTCTGTATTCAATCAAATTGGCGAATGGGCCGGTGTCGCACAGGTATGTTGGGGCGGCAAATGGACATCAACCGGCGCGAGTGCAACGCAGATGGTTTCAAATTCTTTCTACGGCGCTGGTAATGCTATTCCGAGCACAAGTGTTACGTGCCCTGGTGGAACCTCTGTGGTTGGTGGAGGTGGTAGATGTGATGGCCCATCCGGTAGCCTCGCGATGTGGGCAAACGGCCCCTCGGGAAGTAATGGATGGTTCGCTGGCTGTCGGGCGACGGATGGTTATGGAATATTGGCGAGCGTATTTGCGCTTTGCCAACCTAATTGACGCTCTTGCCAATCCGGGGCGTGGAAGCCGGCCATGAGCGACACACGGTTTGGCGGCGCTTACGGTTGGACAAACAACCCGCAAACCGGGGCGAAAAGCTGTCCGGCCGGTTACTCAGCAACATACATGGGCTTCAACTACGGTGATGGCAGCGGGAATCCAGCCCGCTTTTACATTTGCCAGAAGTGATGATCTGCTTGCCAATCCGGCGTGTGGACAAGGTTGTCTCGCAGCCTTGAACGCGTAGTGCTAACGGTCGGGCCAACTACAGCCTCGAGCATACCGGCGCTGACATGCCCGACTGGATATATTCGCGTTTCGTGCGACTCATGGTCCGGGTACTTTAAGGAGTCATCCGGGCTTATCGGAGCCCTTCCAACCGGCGATGACTCATGTCAGTTCCACAACGGCAAGCCTGGTTATGACCCGTTTTATGGGACGATTACCTGCATCAGGTGATTGCTTTGCCAATCCGGCGTGTGGAAGCGTGCGGGGGAGACAAACCGTTGGGGCGGCTCATATTTCACTGCTTCATGGGCAGCCGGTGGATGCGGTTCCGGAAATCCGCTTACCGGAGCGTGTAGTTGCCCTGCAGGATTCAGCCCGAATCTGCAATTCGCGATCGCAACGGGCGGCTGTCAGCCCTGCAGCTCGTACAGTTGCTATAGACCGTGACGCTCTTGCCATGTCCGGCGTGTGGAAAAAGAATGGGATGGCCTCCGCTTACAAAGAGACAGGTTCGTGGGCGGCGTTCGCGTATGTCGGCGTACAAGGAGGGCTTGATTCGTATTGTTTGACGCGGAACATCAACGCCACGTCAACCGGGTTGATTCTGGCAAGTGCTCAGCTTGATGCAAGCGCAATAGGTTACGGCTCAGAGATCGTGGTAAATCTTTACCTCGATGGCGCGTCCATCGGGAAAAACTTTCAGTTCTCGCTTACTTCTGGCGGCTTTTATACCTCTGCAAGTGGCGCTCAAACAGTGACGGCAGGCATGCACACAATCCAGATTTGTGTAGGGGGCGCCGCCCTCGTATCGTGGACGCCTTACTTCTCGATCAACTCGCTGATATGACGCTCTTGCCAATCCGGCGTTTGGAAAAAGGCTGCCGGCGGTCTAGCGGGAACGGTAACGTCCTTTGGCCCCTACTACGTCGGACCGAGTTCCTGCAACACCCAGAACCTTGGTTCGCATCTCTACTGCGCAGTTTCGTATTCTTATGCGAACGAAAAAGGTTTCAGCACGCAGCAAGTATATAAGTCAGGGGCGAACTTCTATATTCAGGTTTGCAGTTCGTCTGACAGTTCCGGCTACGCATATGGATCTGCTCAGTGCCTCGACTAGCTTGCCAATCCGGCGTGTGGTCGAAGCAGGCAAACACAGCGGCGGTTTACTCTGGGAGCGTCGTACCGAATCAATGCTGGAATGGATGGGTGGACGCAGCAAACAACATTTGCTCGATGCCACAATGGATAGCGATTACCTTTCCTCAGCCTTTCCTGTCACCACCAAGCATGGTTGCGGTAGTCGAAAGCGTTAACTTCGCCGGATCTCCCTGTATGACAGGGGGCACCGATTCAACAGCAGGGACACCAGCGTTTATCACGACTACAGGTGCATGGATAAACGCTGGCGCCAGTCCGATTCCAACGAACTGCGGGGCTGCCAACGGCGGCTATGGTCAAGTAACTGCAAAGTGGATCGCTGTCGGCGTGCAATAAATACAGGCTGACGCTCTTGCCAATCCAGTATCTGGAAGAAAGCCCAAGGAGACGGGCCTGTTTGTCTCGTTTTCAGCGCAGGAGGGGCGCTCGGAATAGCGCCCGCGCCTATATACGCAATAGCCTCCATTTCGGGGCCATGGCTTGCCTCTGGGGCTGTTGTTGCTGGGCGATTTACTGGCGTTGCATACTGCCGATACGCTGATCAGTGCCCGCTGACAACCTCTCTCGGCGCGACACCAACGGTAGATGGTTGGTTTGCCGCTAGCAAGGTCATTGCTGTTCCAATGTACTTCTCGTCGGTACCTGTCGCAGGTACTTGTTGATCGAGCCGGTGGTGGTGCGACAGGGCGTGAACGCGCCCTTGACGCTTTTGCCAATCCGGTGTTTGGAAAAAATCGTCGGGAACATCCGGAACGATAGGCCCGATCATCGGTATCTCTTGGGGTACGTGGTATTGCTTGGGAACTCAGGCCTTTGTACACGCCAGGAAGAGATCG